>Ga0185299_10000108_pt1 | contig 261771 bp, 258 predicted proteins | sample PaiPotPPA55metaG_FD_128002 | JGI IMG/M metagenome (GOLD analysis project Ga0185299, IMG submission 128002) | Iron sulfur acid spring bacterial and archeal communities from Banff, Canada, to study Microbial Dark Matter (Phase II) - Paint Pots PPA... ...
AAACTCATAGAACAGGGCGTCCTGCCCAACCCGACGTTCCCCCATCATCGGCTGTACTCCGGTCCCCCAGACCGGATTGAATCAGCCATCCTGAACCCGCGCAATCCCTACTTTTTCAACGGAATCGGATTCGATAGGAGACCTTCGCCGGGACGCTCGACAATGGGTCAGATGCGCCGTTACCGGTCGATCGCCCAAGCCGGCGCGCACGGTATGGTCTCCCTGGGAGCCGACGTTCGCGATCCCGCTACGACGAGCAGCCGAGCTTTGCCGCGGGGCGCTACAGTATCCTGTGAGGCGATCAACGATCCGGGTATGCTGTGGAAAAGGCGAATACCCTTTGCGGCAGTGGCGCGGATCGCTATTTCTGCGCGACGGCGAGCGCTTTGTTCCCGCCGCTATGCGCAACGTGCCTGAGCCTCTCGCCACCCGCCTGCGGCAAGGCCAGTTTGGGGCCGATGCACCGCCCGTCCGTCCGTTGCTGGCCGGCGAACGTTCGTGCACATCACTGATATAACGGCGATCGACCATCCGCGGCGCGAGCAGGAGTGGCCGGTGGCGTTCAAACTTGGCTATCCGTTCCTCTGCGCACCGGCGACGCGCTGACTGGCCTTATCGTCACCGGGCGCCTCGAGGCTCGACCGTTCACCGACAAGCAGATCGGGCTGCTGCAGAATTTCGCGGCGCAGGCGGGCATCGCGATGGAGAACGCGCGACTCTCGGGCGAACTTCGCCAGCGCACCGAGGAGGTCGCGGAGCTCAACCGTGGCCTGGAGGCGCGCGTTGCCGAGCAGGTCGACGGCTGGGCCGGGTCAGCGGCTGAAGCGCTTTCTCGCGCCACAGCTCGCCGAGCTGATTGTCTCGCAGGGCGACGAGAAGATCCTTGAAAGCCGTCGCCGCAAGATCGTCGTTGTGTTCTGCGACCTGCGCGGCTACACCGCCGCTTCACTTCCTGCGTGAACACCACGGCGCGCTGGGGCCGCTCGTCAGCCGGTTCGAGGGCACGCTCGACCAGTCGAAGAGGCGCTAAACCTCGCCAATCACCGCGCGCGCACCCGGGATCAGAACTTCAACATCACGCTCGACCGCAGCTACGACTGCGACTCGGCGCAGATCGAATTGGTGCCGAAGGAGATGAGCCGGGTGTTCATCAACCTGATCGGCAACCGCGCTGTTGACGAATATGCCTCCGGCGCGGTGCCGCAATCGCAATCTGGCCTTGGCCTGACCGGCGAGTTCGGGTCTGATCGAAGCTTGGGGGCGACAAGGATTGAAGCGATGAGAGTCGGGATCTCGCTCACGAGCAATTACCCGGACGTGAAAGATCCGCGTCAAGGAGCGCGCCGGATGATCGAGCGGTGCGCGGCGGCCCGACGTGCCGCGCTCGATTCCCTGTTTGTCGGCGATCAGCACGTGTCGCCCACGCCCTACTATCAGAACACGCCGATCCTCGGGCGGCTTCTCGCCGAATGGGGCGAGGCGCCGGCCGGGTGCCTCTTCCTGCTCCCGTTGTGGCACCCGGTGCTGGTAGCCGAGCAGATCGGGACGCTGGCGGCCATCGCGCACGGTCCCTTCATCATGCAGTGCGGGCTGGGCGGGGGTGAGGACCGGTTCGCCGCGATGGGCGCCAACCTCAGGACGCGTCCGTCGGCTTTCGAAGAAGCGCTTGACCTGGTCCGGCGCCTGCTGGCGGGCGAAACGGTAAGTTCCTCGGGGCGGTTTCGGTTCGCCGACGCGAGCCTCGCGCTGCGTCCGGCTGAGCCGGTCGAGGTCTGGATCGGCGCCAGCGCACCGCCGGCCATCGACCGTGCCGCGCGACTGGCCGACGGCTGGATCGCGAGCCCCGGCCTCACCCGCGAGGAGGCCGGCGCGCAGGCCTCACTGTATCGCGAGCGCTGCGCCGCTTACGGCAAAGCACCCGGCGCCGTCGTCTTGCGCCGCGACATCTATGTCGGCGCGTCGTCGTCCGAGGCACACGCCGTGTTGCAGCAGGCGCTGGGCCAAGGCTATCGTGGGATTCCGGCAGAAGCCCTGATCGCGGGATCGGTCGACGAGGTCGCGGAGCAGTTTCGGGGCTTTGCGAAAATCGGATATACCGAGATCCTGGTGCGCCATCTGACCAATGATCAGCCCAAGGTCCTTGGCTCGCTGCAACGGCTGGCGGCGGTACGCGGGGCGGTGGCGCAAGCCTAGCCGCTTCCAACGAGCTCATCAGGGAGGATCTGCAATGCTGCAGGTGTCGGACATCCAGTCTTCGCAAGAAGAGCTGCAGGACTACTACGCGCAATTGCAGGCGCAGCACGTGACACCGGCCTGGATCGGCGGCGGCATCAGCGTCGAGCCAAAGAGCGCGGCCGTGCCCTATTTGTGGCACTGGCGCGATCTGCGGCCGCAGGCGATGCGGGCGGCCGAGCTGGTTGGCACTTGGCAGGCCGAACGCCGGGTGCTGCGCCTGACCAATCCCAACCTGCCCGGTATCGCCAGCAACACGCTGGTCGCCAACATCCAGATCGTAATGCCGGGCGAGATCGCCCGGGCCCATCGCCATTCGGGGGCGGCCCTTCGCCTGATCATCGAGGGCCGCGGCGGCTACACGGTCGTGAATGGTGAGCGCCTTCCGATGTCGCCGGGCGATCTCGTGCTCACGCCCAACTGGACATGGCACGATCACGCCAATGACACCGACGCGCCGATGATCTGGCTGGATGGCCTGGACACCCCGCTGGTGCGGATGCTCGAGGCCGGCTTCTACGAAGAGTACCACCAGGAGAGGCAAGACCTCGCTGCGCCTGTCAATGCCTCGGAGTGGCACTACCCGATGTCAGAGATGCGGGCCGCCCTACAGCGGCTGGCTGCCGCCAATACCGGCGACGCCAGCGAGGGGGTCATTCTCGAATACACCAACCGGCGGACCGGCGGACCGGTGATGCCGACTATCGCCTGCGATATGCAGTTGCTGCGCCCCGGTGAGAAGACGCAGGCGCGTCGCCGCGTCTGCTGCACGAACTATCACGTGGTCGAAGGTGCCGGCTACTCGGTGGTCGGGGACCAGCGGCTCGAATGGGAAGACAAAGACGTGTTCACGGTGCCGACGTGGACTTTTTACGAGCACGTCAACAGCGGCGACCGGCCAGCCTTCTTGTTCAGCTTGAGCGACGCGCCGGTGATGAAAGCGCTGAGCCTCTACCGGGATCAGACCAAGTCATAAACCCTCTGTTGGAATCGAGATGTGCTATACGGACGCGCAACCGCGTCGAGCGCTTCTTCAACCGGATCAAACACTTCCGACGGATCGCCACGCGCTACGAGAAGCATGCCGCGAACTTCCTGGCGATGCTCAAGCTGGCTGCCATTCACCTCTGGCTGCACGATAATGAGTCTGTGACCTAGGGCCTTGGTCGCAAGCTTGTGCGTCGCCGCCTCAATTCTTCGTCGCTGCCGGATAGACCCGGTGCTCGGCCTCGGCCTCGGCCTTGAGGAGCCCGTCCATATAATCGTCGCCGAGCGTTTTCTTCAGGTAGGCGAGGACCGCCGGCTGGGTGACTTTGCGGAAAGCCTCTTTCTCTGTCGGCGTGGTGATGTGAACCTCGACGCCCTTGGCGCGCATCTTCGCGATCGCGTCACCGACCAAGCTTTCGCGCAGAACGATATTGTTCATCGACGCGACTTGCGCGCCGCCCACCAGGATGTGCTGCTGCTCCGGGGGCAACGAGCGAAAGAACTGGTCGTTGATCAGATAGAGTTGTACGCTGTAGACATGCTCGGTCATCGACACATATTTGATGACGTCGGAGATCCCCCAGTCGACCATAAAGACAGCCGAGTTTTCCTGGCCGTCGACAACCCCTTGCTGCAAGGCCAGCACCAGCTGGTTGATCGGAATCGGAGTTGCCGCCGCGCCCATCGACTTCATGAATTCAATGAAGACGGGGCTCTCCATGACACGCATCTTAAGCCCTGTGACGTCTTCGGGCACTTTTATTACGTGCCCATTGGTGCCGAAATTGCGGAATCCGTTTTCGGTAAACGCGAGCACCCTCAGCCCGGTGGTCTTGGCGATATCCTCGCCCATTTCGCGGGCAAACTGGCTGTTCAAGAAATCCCAGGCGACGGGGCCCGACGGGAACAGGTAGGGCAGGTTGAGAGCCTGGATGCGCGGGTAAAAGCCGCCGAAGGCGCCATCCTCTGTATTGGTCATCTGCAGGGTGCCGAGCTTGGTTTGTTCGGTTGTCTCGCGCGATGCGCCCAGCGTACCGAAGAAAGTTTGCACTTCGATTTTGTGGTCGCTGGCGAATTCGACATATGCCTTGAATGTCTTGAGCGCTTGCGCGGCTGGCAGCGGCCCTTCGGCATCGGAGATCGCGTATTTGACGACGGTTTTGGTCTGCGCCTGGGCAGGCTCGCCGGGCAGAAGCAGCACGAAAGCCACGGCTAACCCCGACAGGATGCGGAGTATTTGCATTTCGTCCCCCTTCGCGCATGAGACCGCGGCGCCGCATGCGATTGTGTCGCTACCCTCTTTTGCGGCCGCTATCATTGAACCGATACGAAAAGGCTTTCGACTATTCCCGCACCAGCGCGCCGAGGTCAAGTTAACGGTTGAAGCTTATGGCACCAGCCCCGCGCAATGACAATTTGGTTGGGGAACGGGATCGAGATCGGAGGGGAAGATGAGCAACATCGAGCGCGTCGCGATCGTGACCGGCGCTGCCGGCGGCATCGGCCGGGCACTGGTCAAGGGGCTGCTCGTTGCCGGCATCCGGGTCGCCGCGGTCGACCTGACCGCGGGCGGCCTCGCGGCGCTGGCCAGCGAAGCGGGCGGGGAGGGCGGCCTGCTGACGATCGCGGCTGACCTCAGCCGCGACGAGGCGGCCGCCGAAATCGTTGCGCGGACGCGCGACCATTTCGGCAAGGTCGACATCCTGGTCAATAATGCCGGGGTGGGCCAGGCCACATTGCGCGCCGAGAATTGGCAGCGGCCGATCCGTTTCTGGGAGGTCAGCCCCAACGATTGGCGCCGGTTCGTCGCGGTCCATACGACTGCGCCCTTGACCCTCGCGCAAGCCGTCGTGCACGACATGATAGCGGCCAAATGGGGCCGCATCGTCAATGTGACGACGAGCCTCGGCACAATGATCCGCAGCGGCTCGCCGACCTACGGCCCCTCGAAAGCCGCGCTCGAGGCGCTGTCAGCGATCATGGCGACGGATCTTAAAGGAACCGGGGTCACCGTTAACGTGCTGGTGCCGGGCGGGGTAACCAACACGGCGATGGTGCCGCAGGAAGCGGGGTTTGACCGGGCGCAGATGATCCAGCCCGAAATCATGGCGCCGCCGCTTGTTTGGCTCGTTTCCGAGGACTCCGGCGGGGTGAGCGGCCGGCGCTTTCTCGCGGTGCATTGGGACCCGGCCCTGCCGCCGGCCGAGGCGGCCGAGAAGGCCGGCGCGCCGATAGCGTGGACCTCGATCGCGACGATGCCGATCGAGCCGCCCCGGCGGGGGTGACGGCACCTACACCGCCGGCCGGGTGCGGATGTCGTCGGGCACCTTGCGCGCCAAGAACTTGCCGTCGGTGAGGGCGCCTTTGAGCGCGCCCGCCTCGACGACGATCTTGCCGCGCAACATCGTCAGCGAGGGCCAGGCGGCGAGGTCGCGACCCTCCCATGGCGAATAATCGGCTTCATGCATCTCGGCGGCGCGCACGATGTGACGCTTGCGCGCATCCAAGAGCACGATATCGGCGTCCGAACCGACCGCCAGCGCGCCTTTGCGCGGATAGAGGCCCATGATCTTCGCCGCGTTCGTCGAGATCAGACCGACAAAGTCATTGAGGCCATAGCCGCGCTTCTCGACGGTTTCGGTATAGATCAGCGACACCCGCGGCTCGACGCCGGCATTGCCGCCGGTGGTGTCGTCGATGCGCCGCCCCTGCAACTTGATGCGCAAGGGACAGCAGATCTCGTCGGTTGCGACGGTCTGGATCGCGCCGTGGTCGGTCGCGGCCCACAGCGCTGCCTGATCTTCCGGGAACTTGAGCGAGGGGTAGGTGTGATAGACCTGCCCGTTCGGCTTTTTGTAGTCCTCCGAGTTGTACATCAGGTACTGGTGCAGGGTTTCGCCGTAGATCGGCACGCCGCCCGCGCGCGCATTGGCGATCGCCCTGACCCCGGTCGCCGCCGAGGTATGCATCATGTAGAGCGCCGAACCCGCGATATTGGCGGCCAATCGGATCACACGGTTGAACGAGAGGTCCTCCGACAGCGTGTTGTGCACCTCGGCCATGTTCTCAAAGCCGGTGCGCTGCTCGCGCATCAGCTTTTCATACATGTGCATGACGATGTCGTTGTCCTCGGCGTGGATCGCAGCGATGCCGCCGGCCTTCGCCAATACCTGCAGCACCTCCCAGATGTCGCCGTGATCGACCATGCGGCCCTTGCGCGACGGGGTGATGTCGGTGGTGAACATCTTGACGCTGGGATGTCCGGCCGCGACCGCCTCGCCGACTTGATCGAGAATCTCGGGTGTGATCTTGCCGAGCAGCATGATGTGGAAGGCATAGTCGCCATAGCACTGCCCCGCCCATTGCTGCTGCCGCCGCTCGATCGCCTGCTGCACACTCAAGCCGCCTTCGACCGGAGCGAAGTCGATTGTCGTCGTGGTGCCGCCGAACAGCGCCGCCTGGCTCACCCGCGAGGCCGGCTCGGTCAATTTGGCCTCGCCGTCGGGGATCGGCATCGGCCAGTTGCAATGGACATGCGGGTCGATGCCGCCGGGGATGACGATCTGCCCGGTGGCGTCGACCATCCGGCCGACGCCCAGCGCGGCGAGGCTGCCCGGGCCGCCGATCGCGACGATCTTCTCGCCTTCGACGCCGATATCCGCGGGTTCCGGCCCCGATGGCAGCACCGCGAGGCCGCCGGATACGACGATGTCGAGCATGGGAGCCTCCGTTATTCGGGGAATGTCGGATGGCGGACCGCGGGCGTCCCGCCCGCATGCAGGCGAGACGCCTGCGGTCCAAGTAGCGCGGGCGACGCAAAGGCGAAGCGCGCGAGGATCTCCCCGGGCGTGATGTCGTGCACGACAAAAACGAGCCGGCTCCGATGGTCATGATCGGGCCAGTCGGAGAGCCATTCGGGCGCGAACATCGCGTGTTGCGCCGCCTGTACGACGGCCGGGCGCTCGGGGCGGTCGGCGAAGGCGAGGATGCCCTTGACCCGCAACAGATCGTTACCCCGCGATTGCGCCAGCCCGCCAAGCGCGCGGGCGAAATCGAGCCGGCTGACGGCGCCGCCGAGGATCACGGTGAAGGCTGAAATGCCGTGCGAATGGACATGGTCCCCCTCGCCCGTCCTCCGCTCCGCGTCGGACTCCCTCTCCCCGCGTGCGGGGAGAGGGTTGCGGTGAGGGGCAGCGCCATCCACGAACAGCACCGCAGCCGGGTCGGTCGCAGCGGCGCCCGAGATGCGCTCGGCGCCCGGGTTGAGCACATAGAGACGCGCCGCAAGCATCTCGCTGAACGGCGCCAGATCGGTCTTCGAGATCACCAGCGCGTCGGCGACCGCGGCCTGCCGCGCCGCCTCGGCGAAGCGGTCAAGCGTCGCGATCCCGGCGACCGCGTCGACCAGCGTCACCACCCGGCCGAGCCGCAGACGCTGATCGAGCATCGGATCGCCGCCGAGGGTGAACAGAATCGGAGCGGGATCGGCGAGGCCGCTGGTTTCGATGACGATCCGGCGAAACCGCCTGACCTCGCCGCTGTCGCGCCGCTCGATCAAGCTGCGCAGGGTCTCAGCCAGATCCTCGCGCACCGCGCAGCACAAGCAGCCGCCCGGCAGTTCAAACACCTCGCCTTCGACGAAATCGACCAGATAGTGGTCGATCGCGATTTCACCGATCTCGTTGATGACGACCGCGGTATCGAAAAAGGCCGGGTCCGTCAGGGCGCGGCGCAGCAGCGTCGTCTTGCCGCTGCCGAGAAAGCCGGTCAACACCGTCACCGGCACGCTGTCCTGCAGGGGCGCGCTATCCACCGCGAGATCCGATCGCTTTGCCGCTAGTGTGCCGAATCCGAAATCGACCATATCATGGGGTCAGACTCAACGCGAATTTCGGATTCGATAGCACACTAGCAACCTTCATGAAGCTAGGTGGTTTTCGGATTCGAAGTTCGCAAACGCGACTCCACCAAAATCATGCGAACTTCAAATCCACCACACTAGGATCGTTTCATGATGCGGGGGCTGCCGGCAAGCGTTGCGATCGTCGCGGCACGGCTGCCGCCTGCGCCAGCGAGTGGTTGCATTCTCTTGCCTGCGCCAGCATCATGCCTGCCATAACGCCGGTGCATGAAGCTCGGCTTGGGGAAGGAAAAGCGAGCAGCATGGCCCTGGATTTCGGCACGCGAGCGGCGGACATGCCCGATGATGCCGTGCTGACCGTCACGGCGGTATCAAAACGGTTTGGCGGCGTGCGCGCGGTCGAGGAGGTATCGATCGCGGTCCGGCGCGGCGCGATCGCCTCGATCATCGGTCCCAACGGCGCGGGCAAGACCTCGCTGCTCAATATGATCAGCGGCTTTTACAAGCCCGATAGCGGCGTCATCACCTTCGAGGGCCGCGACATCACGCGGGCTCGGCCGGCTGACGTCGCCGCGCTGGGCATCGCCCGCACCTTTCAGAACATCGCGCTGTTCGGCGGCATGACCGTGCTCGACAACATCATGCTCGGCCGCCATGTGCGGATGAAGGCGGGCGTGTTGTCGTCCTTTGTCTATTGGGGACTGGCGCAGAGGGAAGAAGTGGCGCACCGCGCACGGGCCGAGGAGCTGATCGACTTTCTCGAATTGCAGGATCTACGCAAGCAGCAGACCAGCGCGCTTGCCTACGGCCTCAGAAAGCGGGTCGAGCTGGCACGCGCTCTGGCGCTCGACCCCAAGCTCTTGCTGCTCGACGAGCCGATGGGCGGGATGAACCAGGAAGAAAAGGAAGACATGGCCCGCTACATCATCGATGTGAACGAGCAGTGGGGTACGACGATCATCCTGATCGAGCATGACATGGCGGTGGTGATGGACATTTCCGATCGGGTCAGCGTGCTCGATCGCGGCCGCAAGATCGCCGAGGGCACTCCTTTCGAGGTGCAGCGCGATCCCGGGGTGATCCATGCCTATCTCGGCGGTCATCACGAGCAGGAGTGGGCGGCATGAGCATCGCCATCACCCTGCCGCAGCTCCTGCGCCGCAATGCCGAGCGGATGCCCGAGCGAGCCGCCTTGCGCGAGAAGGACCTCGGCATCTGGCAACCCTATAGCTGGCGCAGCTATTGGGAGGAGGTGCGCGATTTCGCGTCGGGCCTTGCCGCCTCGGGCTTTGCGCCGGGCGATAAGCTGTCGGTTATCGGCGAAAACCGCCCACGCCTCTATTTCGCCCAGCTCGCTGCACAAAGCCTCGGCGGGATCGCCGTCCCGGTCTACCAGGACGCGATCGCGACCGAACTCGCCTATGTGCTCGATCACGCCGAGACCTCGGTCGTCGTCGCCGAGAACCAGGAACAGGTCGACAAGATCCTGTCTTTGAAGGACCGGCTGCCGCTCCTGAAGCTGGTCGTCTACGACGATCCGCGCGGCCTGCGGAATTACCACGACCCGATCCTCAAGCCGTACGAGGCCGTAGCGGCAGAGGGGCGCGAATTCGCCGCCGCTCATCCAGGCTACGTCGAGGCCGCCATCGCCCGAGGCAGGCCCGACGATGTGACGCTGTTCTCCTACACGTCGGGCACCACCTCGCGGCCGAAAGGGGTGATGCTGAGCCATGCCAATCTGCTGAGCGCGGCCGCGGTGCTGGCCGAGGCCGAGGGGGTTCGCCCGGACGACGAGCATCTCGCCTATCTGCCGATGGCCTGGGTTGGCAACTCGCTACTCTCGCTCGCTCTGCATTTGTGGGTCGGCTTCACGGTCAGCTTTCCCGAAAAGCCGGAAACCTTGCAGCGCGATTTGCGCGAGTTGGGCCCGACGATTGCCCTGGCGCCACCGCGTTATTGGGAAAATGCGCTGACCGCGATCATGGTCCGCGCCGCCGACGCCACGCCGCTCAAGCGCCATGTCTTCGATTTCTTCCGTCGGGTTGCCGAGCGCGCGCAGCTCTGCGGCACCGAAGGTCGGCCGGTGCCGCTCGGTCTGCGGCTCTCGCACGCTATCGGCGAGGTGCTGGTCTATGGCCCACTGCGCGATCAGCTCGGGCTCAGGCGGGCCCGCCTCGTCTATACCGGCGGGGCCCCGCTCGGAACCGAGATCTTCCGCTTCTTTCGCTCGGTCGGGATCAATCTAAAGCAGGCCTATGGCGCCACCGAGCTGTCCGGTCTGTGCTCGGTACAGCCCGAGGACGAAGTCGACCTCGACACCGTCGGTCGGGCATTCGGCGGAGTTGAGATCCGGATCGACGATACCGGCGAGGTGCTGGTCCGCTCGGGCGGGGTGTTCAAGGGCTATTACAAGCAGCCAGAGGCGACGAGCGCGGCGATCACCGAAGATGGCTGGTTCAGAACCGGCGATGCCGGGCTCATCGATCGGCGCGGCCACCTCGTCATCGTCGATCGCGCGAAGGATGTGGGCAAGCTCGCCGACGGCACCGCGCTGGCGCCGCAATTCCTCGAAAACAAGCTCAAATTCAGCCCCTATATCGGCGAAGCGGTGGTATTCGGTGACGCCCAGCCGTTTGTCGCGGCGATCATCGCGATCGACGCGGCGACCGTCGGCAACTGGGCGGAACGGCGCAACCTCGCCTACACCTCGTTCCAGGATCTCAGCGCCCGCGCGGAGGTGCGTGAGCTGATCCGCGACGAGATCCGCAAATGCAACGCCGCTCTGCCGACGCCGATCCGGCTGCGCCGCTTCCTGGTGCTCAACAAGGAATTTGACGCCGACGACGACGAGATCACCCGCACCCGCAAAATTCGCCGCCGTTTTGTCGCCGAGAAATACGGCGCTGTCGTCGAGGCCTTCTACCGCGACGCGGCCGATGTCGAGCTCAGCACCGAGATCACCTATGAGGACGGGCGCAAGGCAATGCTGCACTCGACGTTGACGATCGGCGATGTCGACGAGCCGGCGCCGGCCGCCGAAATGGCGGCCCCGGTAGGGCGACTCGTTCCTGTCCCCGCCGAAGGGTGAGACCGCGGGAATGACGGGCAGCGGCGCGGATGGCGGCGGGCAGAGCGTGACGCATGCCTGAGTTCGAGTGGCAGTTCACGCTGGTGCTGCTGACCAACGGCATCATGATCGGCCTGATGTATGCACTGATCGCGCTCGGTTTCGTGCTGATCTACAAGGCGACTGACGCGATCAATTTCGCGCAGGGCGAGTTCGTCATGTTCGCCGGCTTTATCACCGCCGGCGCCGCCGACATGGCCGGGTTGCCATTCTGGGCATCGGCGCTGCTGGGTATCGGCGGGATGGTCGCGCTCGGCTTTGGCCTCGAACGGGTGGTGCTGCGGCCGCTGATCGGGCGGCCTGTGATCGCCGTGGTGATGGCGACGATCGGCCTCGCCGCGGTGTTGCGCGGCACCGCGACGATGGCGTTCGGCGCCGGTACCCGCGCCATAGTCATGCCGGTCAGCGACGAGCCGTTCCAATTGGGGCCGATCATGCTGCCGCCGGTCCAGCTTGTCGGCGCCGGGGTCAGCCTGGTCTTTCTCGCCGCCTTCACCTGGTTCTTTCTTAAAAGCCGCACCGGGATCGCGATGCGCGCCGTCGCCGACAGCCAGCAGGTGTCGATGGCGATGGGCATCAACGTGCGGCGCTATTTCGCGCTCGCCTGGGCGATGGCCGGGGTCGTCTCGGCCTTGGGCGGGGTGGTGTGGGGGACGATGCTCGGGGTCGACAACCAGCTTGCCCTGGTCGGCCTCAAGGTGTTTCCGGTGGTGATTCTGGGCGGGCTCGATTCGGTGATCGGCGCGGTCGTCGGCGGGCTGATCGTCGGCATCGTGGAAAATTTCGCGGCCGGCTATCTCGATCCCTATGTCGGCGGCGGGACCAAGGATTTCGCGCCTTACGTGCTGATGATCCTGGTGCTGATGATCCGCCCCGAGGGGATCTTCGGCCGGCGCCGGATCGAGCGCGTGTAGCAGGGGCGGGCGAGGCAGCCGATGTTTCACCGCGAAGCCGGCATCTTCAAGACCAGCTATGCCGCCGATATGGCGCTCTACCCGCTGCCGATCGCCAAATGGGCGGTGGGGGCGTTTGCCGGGCTGTTCATCGTCATCGCACCGCTCGCGCTCGGTGAATACTACATCTCGATCCTCAACCTGGTCCTGATCGCCGTCGTCGGCGCGCTCGGCCTCAACATCCTGGTTGGCTATACGGGGCAGATCTCGATCGGCCACGGCGCCTTTATGTCGGTTGGCGCCTACACGGCAGCCAACATAGTGACCCACCTTCCCTGGCCGCTCTCGACGTTCTGGATCACGATCCCCGCCGGCGGCATCATGGCGGCGCTGATCGGTGCGATCGTCGGCATCCCGTCACTGCGCATCAAGGGCATCTATCTGGCGATCGCGACGCTCGCCGCGCAGCTGATCATAGAATGGACGATCAACCATGTCCCGGCGATCTCGGGCGGCGTGCAGGCCTCGATCCAGGTGCCGCGCCCGGTATTGTTCGGGATTCCCCTTAAGACCCAGACCCAGCTCTATCTGTTTCTGATGGGTTTCGCCGTGCTGGCGATCATCGGCACCTCGAATTTGGTCCGCAGCCGCATCGGCCGCGCTTTCATTGCCATCCGCGACCAGGACATCGCCGCCGAGATCATCGGCATCGACATCTTCCGCTACAAACTCTACGCGTTCGCGATCTCGTCTTTCTACGCCGGGATCACCGGCGTGCTCTATACTTATTATCTCGGGATCGCGAATTACGAACAGTTTCAGCTCACCGTGTCGATCGACTACCTGGCGATGGTGATCATCGGCGGGCTCGGCTCGATCCTCGGCTCGATCCTTGGCGCCATTTTCGTCACCCTGCTGCCGATCCTCACTCGCTGGTTCCTCGAGGATTTCGGCTGGCTGTTCTTCTCTCAGGCTGATCTGGCCAACATGATCCCCAACCTGCGGCTGATCCTGTTCGGCGGCTTGATCATCTTCTTCCTGGTCGTCGAACCGGAGGGCTTGAACCGATTGTGGCGGAACGTTCGCAATTACTTTCGGGTATGGCCCTTTTCTTACTAGGCCTGGAATCGATTCTGGAAGGGAGAAGCGCGATGAGGATGTTTTCGATCAGCGTGACGGCCGCGACGGTGACGGCCGGCCTGTATTTCGCCGGGACCGCGGTGGCGCAGGATAAACAAGTGATGATCGGCGGCCAGTGCGACCGCACCGGGCCGACACAGATCGTCGGCGTGGTGCTCTGCCCTGCGATCCAGGATTACATCGATCTGGTCAATTCAAAGGGCGGGGTCGAAGGCTTCAAGATCAATTACAACGAACTCGACAACGAATACAAAGTACCGCCCGCAGTCGAGGAATATGAACGCCAGAAGCAGCAGGGCGCCGTGTCGATGATGATCTACGGCACGCCGCAGGCGCAGGCGCTCAATCAGAAACTGCAGGAGGACAAGATTCCGGGCACCTCGCCGGGCTTCGGCATCTCGGCCTCGGCCGACGGCAAGCGCTATCCCTATTTGTTCCCGGTCGCGGCGACCTACTGGTCGCAAGGCGCCGCCGCGATCAAGTTCGTCAAGGAAAAACTGGGTGGCGATCTGCACGGCAAAAAGATCGCGTACGTCTATTACGACAACCCGGCCGGCCATGAGGCGCTGCCGATCCTTGAGGATTTGCAGAAGACAGAGGGCTATGAGTTGCGCACCTTCGCGGTGCCGCCCCCCGGGGTCGAGATGGGGGCGCAGGTGCTCGACATCACGCAACGCTATCACCCCGATTTCGTGATCGACCACCTGTTCGGCCGCTCGCCCTCGGTCGCTATCAAGGAATACAAGCGTGCCGGCTATCCCTTATCCAAGGTGCTCGGGCTCGTGTGGGCATCGGCCGAGGCCGATATCGAGGCGGCCGGCGGTTGGACGGTCGCTGAGGGCTATCACACGATGTCATTCGCCGGCGTCGGCGACGATTTCCCGGTGCGCCAGGAAATCAAGGCGATGTACAAGGCGCGCGGCAAGGAGCCGCCCAAAGCCATGGACGACACGGTCATGTACAACCGCGGCCTGCTGATCGCGGCCCTGCATGTCGAGGCGGTCCGCAACGCGATCAAGGCCAACGGCGGCAAGCCGCCAACTGGCGAGGACATGAAGAAGGGCCTCGAGGCGATCCACGACTTCACCCTCGGCGGGTTGGTGCCGCCGCTCACCGTCACCGCCGCCGACCACGAGGGCGGCGGATGGGTCCAGATCTACCAGGCCAAGGGCGGCAAGTTCGTCAAGGAGACTGAGTGGATCCACGCCTATCCCGAGGTGGTCGCCGCCGCGGTCGCCAAGGCGGAATAGCGCCAAGGCTGCGTGATGCTGGCGCTCAACAACATCGAAGTCGTCTATGACGGTGTCATTCTGGTGCTGAAGGGCGTCTCGTTGAATGCCGAGGAGGGCCACATCACCACCCTCCTCGGCGCCAACGGCGCCGGCAAGACGACAACCCTGAAGGCGATCTCGGGGCTGTTGCGCACCGAGCGCGGGGAGGTGACGAAGGGCACCGTCGATCTCGACGGCGAGCGACTCGACATGCTGTTGCCGTTTGACGTGGTCAAGCACGGTGTGGTGCAGGTTTTCGAAGGCCGGCGGGTCTTCGAGAACCTGACCGCCGAGGAAAATCTGATCGCGGGCGCGCACAGCCGCGGCAACTACGCCGAGGTGCGCGCCAGCATCGAGCGCGTCTACGACAGCTTTCCCGCGCTGAAGGAACGGCGACACCAATCGGCGGGGTATCTCTCCGGCGGCGAGCAGCAGATGCTGGTGATCGGCCGCGCGCTGATGTCCGACCCCAGGGTCATCCTGCTCGACGAGCCCTCGCTGGGCCTGGCTCCGATGGTCATCGAGGAGATCTTCGGCGTGATCCAGCGGCTGAAAGACGAGCAGCGGCTAACGGTGCTGCTGGTCGAGCAGAACGCAGCGCTGGCGCTCGACATCGCCGACCACGGCTATGTCATGGAAAACGGCCGCATCGTGCTCGAAGGCCCGGCCGAAAGCCTGCGCCAGAATTCCGATATCAAGGAATTCTATCTCGGGCTCAACGAGGCCGGCGCCCGCAAATCCTACCGCGACACCAAGCACTACCGCCGAAGGAAGCGCTGGCTGTCGTAACCTTGGCCGTCATCCCGGCGCATGCCGGGACCCACTCGTCAACCGCTCCTGCGTCGGTCATTATTGATCGCGGCTTTCGCCGGGATGACACCGATTTATTCAACTGATGGCGAGAACCACATGCCCGCACCGCTTCCGCGCATCGCCGTCATCGGCACCGGCGGCACGATCTCATCACTCGGGGCCTCCAGCCTCGATGTGCTCGACTACCCCGATTTCGGGCAGAAGCTGTCGTGCGAAGCACTGCTCGACCGCTTTCCCGAGACCCGGCTGGTCGCCGAGCCGGTGCCGGTTACCTTCAGCCAGGTCGGCTCGACCGCGATCGGCCCGGCGGACTGGCTCGAACTGCGCGCGCAGATTCACCGCATGGCGGGCGAGGACCCGGCGATCGCAGGTTTTGTGATCCCGCACGGCACCGCGACGCTTGAGGAGACGGCATTCTTCCTCAACCTGACGCTCGGCGTCAGCCAACCGGTGGTGCTGGTCGGGGCGCAGCGCCCGGCCAGCGCGCTCGGTACCGACGCCGGGACCAACCTCGTCAATGCGCTGCAAGTCGCCGGCTTTCCCGAGGCGCGCGGCAAGGGCGTGCTCGTCGTCATGAACAACGAGATCCACCCGGCGCGCGATGTGGTCAAGACCTCGACCTATCGGGTGCAGACCTTCCGCTCGCTCGACTATGGCCCGCTCGGGCATGTCGATGGCGACGGCCCGCATTTCTATCGTGCGCCACTGCAGGCGCACATGCCCGACACGCCGTTTGCCGCGCGCGAGATTGCCGAGCTGCCGCGCGTCGACATCATCTACTCCTATGCCGGGGCCGATGGCGATCTCGTCACGGCGGCGGTCAAGCGGGGCGCCCGCGGTCTCGTCTCGGCCGGTTTTGCTCCCGGTACGCCGAGCCCAGCGCAGCAGGCCGCCTTCCTCGATGCAGCAAAATCGGGGATCGTCGTCGTGCAGTGCAGCCGCGCTACGGGCCGCGTTGCGCCGCGCCGCCGGTTGCGCGAGACCGGCATCGTCGCCGGAGAGGATTTCTCGCCGCAAAAAGCCCGGATCCTGCTCGCGCTCATGCTGCTCACGACCAGCGATGTCGCCGCGATACAAGAGGCGTTTCAGAGCTATTGAAGAGGCCGGCAATGCTCCGGCGCAGGTTTCTCGGGGGCGGCGGCGCCGCCACTGCGGCGCTCCTCGCCGCGCGGTTGCCGGCACGCGCGCAGTCGGCCAATACCGTGCTGCGCTTTGTTCCGCATGCCGATCTGTCGATCATCGACCCGCTCTGGACCGGGGTTTATATCACCCACAATTACGGATACATGGTCTACGACACGCTGTTCGCGCTCGACAATGCGTTCCAGCCGCACCCGTAGATGGTCGAGAGCTGGTCGGCCAGCGACGACCGGCTGACCTGGGATTTCCGACTGCGCGACCATCTTGCGTTCCACGATGGCCAGAAGGTCCGCGGTGTCGTCGCCTCGCTCAAACGCTGGGCCGTGCGCAATGATTCCTACGGTCAGCCGTTCCTTGCCGCCTCGAGTGCGATCGAGGCGATCGATGATGCGCAGTTCAAGGTCGTGCTGAAGACCCCGTTCCCGGTGCTCGATGCCTTTGCGACCCTGACCTCGCCGACCCCGTTCATCCTGCCCGAGCGGATCGCGCTGACCAATCCCTTTACCCAGATCAAGGAGGCGGTCGGTTCCGGTCCGTTCAAGATGGTGATGGAGGAATGGCGGCCGGGTCATCAGGTGGTCTTCGTCAAGAACCCCGATTATGCGCCGCGGGCCGAGCCGGCGGTCTGAGCGACCGGCGGCAAGCGGGCCAAACTCGATCGCGTCGAATGGCTCTATATGCCCAACCCCACGACCGCGTTGAATGCGCTTACATCGGGCGAAGTCGATTACTGGGAAAACCTGCCCAGTGATTACGCGCCGGGGCTGGTGCACGATTCGAATATCACGGTCACCTCGCGCGCCGGCTTTATCGGGACGGTGCGGTTCAACCAGCTCCATCCGCCCTTCGACAACATGAAGATGCGCCAGGCGGTGTTGGCGGTTGCCGATCAGCGCGACTACATGGCCGCGATGGCCGGCGACCCGGTCAACTGGCGGACCTGTCCGTCGGTTTTACGCCTGCGATTGGGAAGCGGCCGGACCCGCCCGGCGGCGCGGCTTTGTCCGGGCCGGGCGACTACGACAAGGCGAAGCGGCTGATCGCCGAGGGCGGCTACAAGGGCGAGCGGATCGATCCGGCCGACATCCCGCAACTGCATGCCGAGGCGCTGGTCACCAACGAGATCTTCAGGCGCCTCGGCCTCAATGTCGATCTGACGACGATCGAATGGGGCACCGCGATCAAGCGGGTCAATATGCGCGAGCCGGCGGACCAGGGTGGATGGAATGTCTTCGTCACAGCCTTCGCCTCGTACGACATGATCAGCCCGGCGACCAACCGGTCGCTGCGCGCCGGCGGGATCGCCGGCTCCCCGCCCGGCTGGCCGAGCGATCCGCAGCTCGAGAAGCTGCGCTCCGATTGGTTCCAGGCGTCCGATGCGGCGTAGCGCCGCTCCATCGCCGAGCAGATCGAGCAGCGCGCCTTCGAGTTCGTGACCCACATCCCGACCGGGCAATACCGCGCCCGCTCGGCCTATCGCATCTACCTAACTGGCCGGCTCGATGCACCGCTCCCGTTTCTTTGGAACATCGAGAAGCGATCATAAGCTGCCGCCGCCCCTTCTTCCGGTTACAGCTTCCGCGACGATCAGCGGGCGGTTCTGCGCAAATAGATACGCACGCGGCCGCCGGCAGCGCCCGTCTAGCGGCCCAGCGCCGGCGGGTCCTCGTCGACCACTTGTTCGGCAAGGCTGTTGTCGACCGCGGTTTCGTATGGCGTGCCCTTGGCGAAACCGCCGGCGACCAGTGCGGCCTTGAGCCGGTCGTAGCCTTCGCGCGGCAGGATCGGATTGTGCCCCCAGACCCCGAGCGTGTGGTAACGCGCGACCGCGGCGCGCAGCAGGTACTCCGGCACCGCCGGAAAATACGGCCTGATGGCATCGGCGAGCCTCCAGGGCGACCTGCCATGCAGCCATTTCTGCGTGCGGTAGAGGGCGCGCACCAGCCCCAGCATTTCCTCGCGTTTCGCCTCGACGACGCTGTGGCGCGCATAGAAGCTTGTGTAGGAACACAGGCCGCGTTCGGCCGCCGCGTACCACAAATGCCCGTTGCCGGAGGCGATCAGGTCCTCCGCGAAGGGCTGGCACAGCTGCACGACATCGACCTCACCGTGACGCAACGCGTAGACGCTTTCGGGCATGCTGTGGTCGGCGACCCGGGGGAGCGCGACAGGATCGATCCGGGCCCGCCGCAGGTCCTCCTGCAGGCAAAGCCACGGGGTCGGCACTTCGGTCACCGTGGCGAGCCGCACCGCGGTCAAAACGCCCAGCCGGAAATTGGGGCGCGGCGCGCGGCCGACCAGCATGAACGGGTCCCGGGTCACCACCTCGCCGAAACAAACGAGATCGCAATGGGCGCGCTGGTCGTAGATCTGGTTGATCCGCATCGGGCCGCCCCAAGCCACATCGACCGTGCCGTAGAACAGGGCGTTCGGCGCCTCCGCCGGGCTTGGCGCGCTGACCAGGCGTACCTCGACCCCTTCCCGCTCATAGGCGCCAAGCGCCAATGCCGCGTAATACGGGGCATAGAACAATGCGCGCAGCGGTTCCTGGAGAATGATCGCCATTGCCGTCACCCCGCCTGGAGGATCGCGGCGGCGGCGTCGGCGAAGACCTGCGCGCCGAGCACGATGTCCTCCTCCCTGGTGTCCTCCGCCCAATGGTGGCTGATGCCGTTGAGGCTCGGGATGAACATCATCGCCGAGCGCATGCGGCGCGACAAGATTTGTGCATCATGGCCGGCACCGCTCGGCATGCGCAGATGGCGGCCCGGCGCGTGGCGCTCGGCCGCCGCCTCGATCAGCGCCTGAAAGCCGGGATCCATAGCCGCCGGCGCGCTTTTCGAGAGCGGGGTTATCGCCGCGCGGCATGGGCCGGCGCGGTCGGAATCGGCCACCAGTTCATCCAAGTCCCGCTCGAATCGCTCGAGGATGTTCGTGTCGGTGTCGCGGAACTGGACCTGCATTTCGGCGCGGCCGGGCACGATGCTCGGCGCGTTCGGGTCGAGTAAAATGCGCCCGATGGTCCAGACCGTCCGGGGCCCGGCGGTCCCGGCAAAGCGGTCATGGATGCGGTTCGCCAGGCGCACCATTGCAGTCCCGGCATCCTTGCGCCGGGCCATCTGCGTGGTGCCGGCATGGTTCTGTTCGCCGGTCAGGGTAACCCAGTAATTCCAACTGCCGATGATCGCCTCGACGATGCCGATCTGCATTCCGGCCGAATCGAGCGTGTCGCCCTGCTCAATATGGGCTTCGAGGTAGCCGACATAGCGCGACGGGTCGAGACGCTCGCACGGTCGCCCGGCTAAGCCGGCCTCGGCGAGCGCCTGGCGCAGCGGCATGCCCTCGCGGCTCTCTGCCGCGGCGATCTCAACTTCGTCCAGCCCATCGGTAAACGACCGGCTGCCGAGCATGTTGCCGTAATGCCCTTCTTCGTCCGCCCAGGCGACCGCCTCGATGCCGAGCCCGGCAAGCGCGGGATCCGCGGCGACGGCGCGCGCCAGTTCGAGCCCATAGACGACTCCGAGGGCACCGTCGAGCCAGCCGCCATGCGGCTGGGTCTCGCTGTGCGAGCCCACGAGCAGCCGCCGCGAGGCGTGCGGATTGCGGCCTATCACATTGCCGATGCCGTCGATCACCGGATCGAGCCCGGCCGCGGCGAACTGCTCGACGAGCCAATGCCGCGACGCAACGTCCTCGGCCGAATAGGTCGGCCGGTGCACGCCGGTCTTGTAGCGTCCGAATTCGGCCAGCCGCCTGAGGTCCGCGACAACCCGCTCGCCATCGGTTCTCGGCATCGAGGCTCTCCTTCGTCGGCAAATCCTGTCGGCGAATTAACCCGTTCCCGGCGGTGCGTCCGGGGAGGGTTGGCCCGCCGCCCGCCTATTGTATTGCAGGATTGCCAATGGAGTGTCTCCAATGAACCGATCGATGGTCGCCGGCGCCGCGCTGATCGCGGGCATTGCCATCGCCGCGCCGATCCTCGCCTGGTCGGCCGACAGCTCTCAGCAAATGGCCCAGGCCGCCCCTGACGGGCAGGGCGCGGCGCGCGGCGGTGGCGATCGGGGCGATCGCGGGGGGATGGAGCACCACGGCTGGATGCACGGCTGGTGGATGCACCGGATGATGCGCCTCTCGCCGCAGCAGCGCTGCGAGGAGCACCTCGCCAAGCGCGCCGGCAGGGTCGCCTATGTCGTCGCCAAGCTCAACCTGACGGCCGAGCAGCGCCCGTTATTTGACAAGTTGCAGGGAGCGATGCAAGCCAACGCCGACAAGGAGCGCCAGCTGTGCGCGAGCCTGAAGCCGATCGGCGAGCGCGGCCAGGAGACGGTCCTCGACCGCATGAACCGGCGCGAGCAGTTCCTTTCGGACCGGCTCGCGGCAATACAGCAGGCAAGACCGGCGTTGCAGGCGCTCTATCAGGCGCTGACCCCCGAGCAGAAGGCGGTCATCGACCATCCGTTCAAGCCCCGCTGAGCATTCGCCGTACCGGGTTGATCCCGGTGAAAAGCCAGGGGAAACCCCCGGCCTAACCTTGGCGCAGCTTGTAACGCTGGATCTTGCCGGTCGCGGTCTTTGGCAGGCTATCGCGAAACTCGATCCAGCGCGGGTGTTTCCAGACTTCGATGCGCTCTTTGACGTGGCTCTGCAATGCCTCCATCAGCGCGAGCGGCTCATCGCGTGGCGCGCTCTGCTGCAGCACGACAAAGGCCATCGGCTTGATCAGCCCGTCCAGATCGGGATGGCCGACGACCGCCGCCTCGAGGACGGCGGAATGGCCGATCAGCGCCTCCTCGACCTCGAACGGCGACACCCAGATGCCGCCGACCTTCAGCATGTCGTCGCTGCGCCCGCAATAGCGGTAATAACCGTCGGCATCGCTGGTGTAGGTGTCGCCGGTATGGGTCCACGCGCCGCGAAAGGTACGGCGCGATTTGTCCCGCTGATTCCAGTACCCCTCGGCGGCGCTCGGGCCCGCGACCACCAGTTCGCCCGGCTCGCCTGGTGCGACATCGCCGCCAGCATCATCGAGAACGCGCAGCTCATAGCCCGGGACCGGCTTGCCGGTCGTGCCGTAGCGGACGTCGTCCGGCCGGTTTGACAGAAAGATGTGCAGCATCTCGGTCGAGCCGAGCCCGTCGAGGATGTCGCTGCCGACGATCACGCGCCAGCGCCGGCCGATATGCTCGGGCAACGGCTCACCGGCCGAGATCGACAGGCGCAGCCGGTCGGAGCCGGCGCTCGGGCCGAGCTCGGGATCGGCGAGCAGCGCGGCGTACAGGGTCGGCACCCCGGCGAAGATCGTCGGGCGGAAGCGGCGCATTGTCGCGAGCACCGCCTCCGGGGTCGGGCGGTCGGGCAGCAGGATAGCGCCGGCTCCGACCGCCATCGGAAAGGTCATCGAATTCCCGAGCCCATAGGCGAAGAACAGTTTCGCCACCGAGAACATCAGATCGTCGGGCCGGATGCCGAGCACCTTCGCGCCATAGGTGTCGGCGGTGGCCTTGAGGCTCGAATGGACGTGGCGCACGCCTTTGGGCGCACCGGTCGAACCCGAGGAATAGAGCCAGAAGGCGACCTCGTCGGGCGAGCATCCGGCCGGCGGCCCGTTGACGGCGGTGGCAAGGAATCGCTCGAAGGGGAGGGCAGGGGACGGGGGCGGGGGCGTGCTCCCGTCCGGGGCGCTAACGATGACCCGGCCGAGCCGCAGGCGGTCCAGCTCCGGGCGCAGCGCGGCCAGCAGCGGCGCCGAGACGACGAGCGCCGCGGCACGGCTGTCGCCGAGGATGTAGCCGGTGATGTCGGCCGGCAGCAGCGTATTGACCGGCACCGGCACAATGCCGGCGCGCAACGCGCCCCAGAACGCGATCGGAAAATCGATCGTGTCGAGCATGACGAGGGCGATGCGCCGTTCGCGTTCGATACCCGCGGCGCGCAACCCGGCGGCAAACCGCGCCGAGGCGGCCGCCAGCTCGGCGTAAGTCAGGCTGCGCCACGGATCGGCGAAAGCGAGCCGGTCGCCACGCCCCTCGCGCAGATGCCGGTCGATGAAATAATCGACCGCGTTGCCGGCGAGGTCTGTCATTCAATCCTCCCGCCTCAGCCAGGCGGTAATGTCGTCGAGCGACACTCGCAACGCCGCAGCGAGTTTGATCATAGCATCGAGGCTGCCGGGCTTCCGGCGCGTTTCGATCTCGCTGACATAGCTTGGCGACACGCCGGCCGCCGCGGCCAGTGCCTCGCGAGTGAGCCCACGATGCGCGCGCCAGACACGGATCGGATGCTCGCCTGCGGACAGGCGCTCGACCAGTTCGATCGGCAGGTGATCGGCGCGCGCCGCCTTCTTGCCGAGCGCGGCCTCGCGGGCCTCGGCCGCCGCCACCAGCGCGAGATCCTCGGCGTCCTCGATCTGTTGAAGGAGCGCCTCGTATTCGGCGCGGGTCAGCGTCACGGTGTCAGCATCAGTCATCGATACACCTCTCTGCGATGCGCCACGGCATCGACGATGACGACCTTCCCGATGCGGTCGATCCGGCAGACGGCCCGCCAATCGCCTTGACGAAGGCGCACAACATCGGGGCGCCCTTTCAGCGGCGCCACCCAGGAATGCGGCGCGAACGGTTCGGCTGCAAAGGTCCGCGCCTTCGCCAGCAATGTGTCGCGATCATGGCGGGGCACCGCCGCCAACTCCTTTGCAGCCGACGATGTCGCAATCAGGCTCAGGTCGTAATGTCGCTGTCAGCGACAATTTGGTCAAGTGACCGCAATCGCCGGCTGGCATCGCGGGCAGCGGAGGCTTATCTTAGCCGCATGCTCACCCCGTTGCTCGTCGCCGAACGCCCGTCGGGCGATATCGAGAAACCGTTCCGGCTGTCATCGGAGTTCCAGCCCGCCGGCGACCAGCCGCAGGCGATCGACGAATTGTGCGAGGGGCTGGCCCGGGGCGAGCGCGACCAGGTGCTGTTGGGGGTCACCGGCTCGGGCAAGACCTTTACGATGGCGCATGTCATCGCCCGTTCCGGGCGCCCGGCGATCATCCTGGCACCGAACAAGACGCTGGCCGCACAGCTCTACGGCGAGATGAAGAGCTTCTTCCCGGAGAACGCGGTCGAGTATTTCGTCTCGTACTACGATTATTACCAACCGGAAGCCTACGTCCCGCGCACCGACACCTATGTCGAGAAGGAATCCTCGCTGAACGAGCAGATCGACCGGATGCGCCACTCGGCGACCCGGGCGATCCTCGAACGCCGCGACGTCGTCGTCGTTGCCTCGGTGTCGTGCATCTACGGCATCGGCTCGGTCGAGACCTATTCGCAGATGACCGAAGCCATTGCCAAAGGCGACCGCATCAACCGCAACCAGCTGCTCTCGAAATTCGTCGAGCTGCAGTACCGGCGCAACGACCACAATTTCTTTCGCGGCAGCTTCCGGGTGCGCGGCGACACGATCGAATTGTTCCCGGCGCATTACGAGGACCGCGCCTGGCGCATCTCGCTGTTCGGCGACGAGGTCGAGGCGATCCACGAGATCGACCCGCTGACCGGGGAAAAGACCGCGGCGCTCAACTCGATCAAGGTCTACGCCAACAGCCATTACGTGACGCCGCGGCCGACCCTGCTGCAGGCGATCGAGCAGATCAAGCGCGACCTCAAGATCCGGCTCGAGGAATTGCATCGCGGCGGTCGGCTCCTCGAAGCGCAGCGCTTGGAGCAGCGCACCACCTACGATCTCGAAATGATCGATGCGACCGGCTCGTGCGCCGGGATCGAGAACTATTCGCGCTATCTGACCGGACGCAAGCCGGGCGAGCCGCCGCCGACCTTTTTCGAATTCATGTCGCGCGATGCGCTGGTCTTCGTTGACGAAAGCCACGTCACGGTGCCCCAGCTGGGCGGCATGTTCGGCGGCGACTGGACGCGCAAGACATGCCTCGCCGAATACGGCTTCCGGCTGCCGTCGTGCACCGACAACCGGCCCCTCAAATTCGCCGAATGGGACGCCTATCGCGGCCCGACGGTGTTTGTCTCAGCGACGCCGGGGCGCTGGGAGATGGAGCGCGCCGGCGGCGTTTTCGTCGAGCAGATCGTGCGGCCGACCGGGCTCGTCGACCCGCCCTGCATCATCCGTCCGATCGAGAACCAGGTCGACGATCTGATGGCCGAGTGCCGCGAGATCGCGGCCAAGGGACAGCGCGCGCTGGTCACCACCCTCACCAAAAAGATGGCCGAGGCCTTGACCGAATATCTGCACGAAGCGGGCTTGCGCGTGCGCTATATGCATTCCGATGTCGATACGATCGAGCGCATCGAGATCATCCGCGATCTGCGCCTCGGCGTGTTCGATGTGCTGATCGGGATCAACCTGCTGCGCGAGGGGCTCGACATCCCGGAATGCGCGCTTGTCGCGGTGCTCGATGCGGACAAGGAAGGCTACCTGCGCTCGCGCACGTCGCTGATCCAGACCATCGGCCGCGCGGCGCGCCACCTCGACGGCCGCGCGATCCTCTACGCCGACCGGATGACCGACAGCCTCAAAGCGGCGATCGACGAAACCAACCGCCGGCGCGAGAAGCAGCAGGCGTTCAACGCCGCCAACGGCATCACCCCGGAGAGCGTGCGTCACGGGATTGCCGACATTCTGCAAAGCGTCTACGAGCGGGACCACGTCACCGTCGGGCTCGGCGAAAGCGATGCCGCGCATTATCAGGGTAAGGATCTGAAGGCGGTCATCGCCGATCTCGAAAAACGCATGCGCGCCGCCGCGGCCGATCTCGAATTCGAGGAAGCAGCCCGCCTGCGCGACGAGATCCGCCGCCTCGAACAGGCCGAGCTCGGCCTGGTAGAGGCAACCGGCAGCAGCGGGGTGCGCGGCCGCTCGACGTTCGGCCGCGCCGGGATGTCGGCGCGCGAAATGGTCCGTGCCAAGGTGCGCGCCAGGGCTCAATCCCGCGGCAAGGCACGCCGGATCCGTGCCTAAGGCGCCGGAGGAACTGACCGGCGCATTTCCGACGCCGCCGGTGCCGCGATCCGCGCTGGTCACCGGCGGGGCGCGCCGGATCGGCCGTGCACTGGTGCTGGCGCTCGCCGAAGCCGGCTTTGCGGTCGCCGTGCATCATCACCGCTCGCGGGCCGCAGCCGAGGCGCTGGTCGTCGAGATCGCCCAGGCGGGCGGCAAGGCGATCGCGCTCGCCGCCGACCTTGCCGACGAGGTCGCTGTCCAACGTCTGCTGGCAGAAGCCGCGGCGGCGCTCGGGCCGATCGGCGTCCTCGTCAATAACGCTTCGGTCTTCGATAACGATACGGTGGGCACGGTGACCCGCGAGAGTTGGGATGCGCATCTGGCGATAAATCTGCGGGCGCCGTTTGTGCTGATCCAGGAATTTGCGGCGCGACTTCCGCAGGATGCCGGCGGCGCCGTCATCAACCTGCTCGACGAGCGGGTGTGGAATCTGACACCGTATTTCGTGTCGTACACGGTGACCAAGACCGCGCTGTGGACGCTGACCCGGACGATGGCGCTGGCCCTGGCGCCGCGCATCCGCGTCAACGGGATCGGGCCCGGACCGTCGCTGCCGAGCCCGCGCCAGAGCCCCGAGCAGTTTCGCGAGCAGTGCCGTCGCCTGCCGCTGCGGCGCGGCACCAGCCCGAGCGAGATCGCCGTCGCGTTGCGATTCATCCTCGCGGCGCCGGCGATGACCGGGCAAATGATCGCGCTCGATGGCGGCCAGCATCTCGGTTGGGCGCAGGCTGGCCAAGCCGCGGTCATCGAATAGCCGGCCGAGCGCTTGAAGACGCGGCGAAATGCCTCACTTAAGCTCGGGAAGTACCTCGGATGGTGGCGGCGGGTTGGAAGTTGTTCACAGCAAATGTGGCCGATCTGCGACACGGCTGGAATCTCAGCCTATCACCGTATGTTACGGAATATTTACACTTGACACTGAAAAATAAACAACAAATCAATCTCTTGAGAAATTGCCTAATTTTTGGGCAATGCGTTGGGGCCTAGAGATTGGCTGATCTGCGGTTGGTCCAAACCAAGCTTTTCGACAGACTTATCCCCAGGTTTGGTGGATATGCCCGACGGCTCTGAAAATCCCGCGGCAATTCAGCCGGTTGACCCAGCGATACGTCGTCGGCGTAAGTCGGCGCCGCTCGACCCTCGCCGCAGCCCCGAGGCGCTGGCGAGCGGTCTGCTCCCGGATGCTGTGCCGAGCGATGCCGCTGCTGCTGCGGTCCCAGGCGGCTCCGGCGTCATCGCCGGTGGTGGGATCTCCGGGGGCGTCGCGGTCTTGCGGGCGGCGCTGCGCAATGTGCCGGCCGGCCCCGGCGTCTACCGCATGCTCGACCGCAAGGGCGATGCGATGTACGTCGGCAAGGCGCGCAATCTGAAGAGCCGGGTGCAGAACTATACGCATCCGGCCGGGCTGTCGAACCGGCTGCGCCGCATGGTGGCCGAGACCGCCGCGCTCGAAATCGTCGTGGCCGCCACCGAGGCCGAGGCGCTGCTGCTCGAATGCAATCTGATCAAGCGGCTGATGCCGCGCTACAATGTCTTGCTGCGCGACGACAAATCGTTCCCGTTCATCCACCTCAGCGCCGGTCACGATTTCCCGCAGCTGACCAAATTCCGCGGCGCACGCGACAAGCCCGGTGCCTATTTCGGGCCGTTCGCCTCGGCCGGCGCGGTCAACCGCACGCTGGTCGCTCTGCAGAAGGCGTTTTTGTTGCGCTCGTGCAGCGACAGCACGTTTGCCAACCGGACCCGCCCGTGCCTGTTGTTCCAGATCAAGCGCTGCTCCGCGCCCTGCGTCGGGCGTATTGGTCGCGAGGATTATGCGGGGCTGATCGAGCAGGGAACGCTGTTTCTGTCGGGCCGCAGCGACGATATCCAACAGCGCCTCGCGGTGGAGATGGAGAAGGCGGCCGAGGCGCTTGATTTCGAGGCCGCCGCGCTGATCCGGGACCGCATCCGCGCGCTGTCGCTGGTGCAAGGCCACCAGGACATCCATGTGCCCGGCATCGTCGATGCCGATGTGATCGCCGGCTACCAGGCCGGCGGGCAGACCTGTGTCCAGGTGTTCTTTTTCCGCGGCGGCCATAACTGGGGCAATCGCGCCTATTTTCCGAGCCACGACCGGCAACTGCCGATCGAGGAGGTGCTGACAGCGTTTATCGGTCAGTTCTACGATAATCGGGCGAAGCCGCCGCTCGTGTTGCTCAGCCACCCGTTGATCGAGCAGGACCTCGTCGCCGAGGCGCTGTCGCTGCGCGGCGGACGCGTCAGCCTTGCGGTGCCGCAGCGCGGCGACAAGAAGAGGCTGGTCGACCGCATCGCCGGGGCTGCGCGCGAGGCGCTCGGCCGCCGGCTCGCCGAAAGCTCCTCGCAACGCCAGCTGCTCGATGGCGTGGCGGCGGCGTTCGGGCTGGAGGGGCCGCTCGCCCGGATCGAGGTCTATGACAACAGCCACATCCAAGGCAGCCACGCGGTCGGTGCGATGATCGTCGCCGGCCCCGAGGGGCTGATGAAGAACGCATACCGCAAGTTTACGATCCGTGGAATCAAGGTTGGCGCGACCGGCGCTGACGAATTTGCCCTCCCCGCCCGTCAGGGGGTAGAGGGAGAGGACCCGCCGCGAAGCGATGGGGAGGGCGAGGTGGGTGTCCGCCGCGCTCTGGAATCCCCCACCTCACCCCGACCCTCTGCGCCCCCGGGGGCGCAGAGGGAGCTGACTGCGCAACGGGGGGCGGGTGGCGATGACTACGCGATGATGCGCGAGGTGTTGCGTCGTCGCTTCGGCCGCGCCCTCAAGGAAGACCCCGAGCGTGAGCGTGGCATGTGGCCGGACCTTGTACTGATCGATGGCGGCCAGGGCCAGCTCACCACGGCGCGGGAGGTCCTGGCCGAGCTCGCGATCGATGATGTGGCAATCGCGGCGATCGCCAAGGGCCCCGATCGCAACGCCGGGCGCGAGCGGTTCTTCCTGCCCGGGCGACCGCCATTCTTGCTCGAACCGCGCGACCCGGTTCTTTACTTCTTGCAGCGGCTGCGCGACGAGGCGCACCGCTTTGCGATCGGTGCACACCGCGCCAAGCGGGCCCAAGCGATCGGCCAGTCGCCGCTCGACGAAATTCCCGGGATCGGCGCGCGTCGCAAACAGGCCCTGCTGCACCATTTCGGATCGGCGCGGGCCGTCGCGCGCGCCGGGCTGGCCGAGATCGAGCGCGTCACCGGCATCAGCAAAGCCATCGCAAAAAAGGTTTATGATCACTTTCATGCGGATGGCTAAGATGCCGGCTGGTTACCCGCCCCGCCGCGGCCGGAGGAAAGTGTGTCGTTGACCAGCCTGCCCAATCTCTTGACCTTGTCGCGGATCCTGGCGATCCCGATCGTGGTCGCGACCTTTTATGTTTCGGGCGATTACGCGCGCTGGTTTGCCTGTGCTCTGTTTTCGGCGGCCGGGGTGACCGATTGGCTGGACGGTCATATGGCGCGGCGCTGGGCGCAGCAATCCGAACTCGGCCGGTTTCTGGACCCGATCGCCGACAAGCTGCTCGTTGCCGCAACGCTGTTCATGCTGGTCGCGATGGACCGGCTATCCCCGCGGACCTTCTTGCCGGCGTTGGTGATTCTGTGCCGCGAGATCCTGGTGTCTGGGTTGCGGGAATACCTCGCCGAGCTGCGCGTCGGCCTGCCGGTATCGAAGCTGGCGAAATGGAAGACGGCGATCCAGATGGTGGCGATCGGGGTGCTGATCGTTGGCGATGCCGGTCCGGGTTTTCTGCCGGTTGCGGCAATCGGCGAGATAATGCTGTGGGTCGCCGCGCTCTTAACGCTGGTCACCGGTTACGACTACCTGCGGGCCGGCCTCGGTCACATGACCCGGGCGCCGCCGCCCCGCCATGGCAAGCCGCAGCCGCTCGCCTAAGCAGGATAGCCGGGGATGCGCATCTTCGGTCTGGCGGGCTGGAGCGGCAGCGGCAAGACGACGTTGCTGACGGCGATCATTCCCGAGCTGGTGGCGCGGGACTTGGTGGTGTCGACGATCAAGCATGCGCATCATGAATTCGATATCGACCGGCCCGGCAAGGATTCGTGGCGACATCGCCAGGCCGGTGCCAGCGAGGTCATGGTTGCCTCGGCGCGGCGCTGGGCGGTCATGCATGAACTGCGCGATGCCGCCGAGCCGACGCTCGAGGAGCTGGTCGCGCACATGAGCCCGGTCGATCTGCTGCTCGTCGAGGGCTGGAAACGACATCCCCACCCCAAGATCGAGGTGTATCGGCCATCGCTCCGCAAGGAGCTGCTCTATCCCGAGGATCCGCACATCGTAGCGATCGCCTCGGACGAGGCGATCGCGGCGCCGATCCCGCTGTTGCCGCTCGGCGACGCCGCCGCGGTCGCCGCCTTCATATTGGACCATTTCGGGCTCGCACCATGGCGCAGCTGAGCGATGATTGCTTTGCCTTCGGCGGCGCGCTGCTCGGCGTCGACGCCGCGCTGGCGCTGATCGCGGCGCGGGTCGCGCCGGTCGTCGGCGACGAGGTAGTGGTGCTGTCGGCCGCCGCCGGACGCATCCTCGCACGCGATGTGGTCGCGGCCATCGATGTACCGCCGCACGCCAACAGCGCCGTCGACGGTTTCGCCGTCATCCATGCCGATCTGGCGACCGACCGCGAGACGATGATGCCGGTCACCGGCAGGGCGGCGGCCGGCCATCCGCTCGGCCGCCCGGCCGCCCGCGGCGAGGCGATCCGCATCTTCACCGGCGCGCCGATGCCCGAGGACGCCGACACCGTGATGATGCAGGAGGATTGCGTCGTCGAGGCGGGCCGGGTGCGCCTCAAACCCGGCATCAAGAAGGGCGCCAACCGGCGGCACGCCGGCGAGGACGTCGCCGCGGGCAGCGTCGCATTGCCCGCCGGGCATCGGCTCAAGCCGGCCGATCTCGGTCTCGCCGCGGCGCTCGGCAACGATCGGCTGGCAGTGTTTCGGCCGTTGCGGGCGGCGCTCTTGTCTACCGGCGACGAGGTGTGCGAGCCGGGAAGACCGCTGCCGCCGGGCATGATCTACGACGCCAACCGGGTCATGCTGGCGGCGCTGCTGCGCGCGCAGGGCTGCCTCGTCAGCGATCTCGGCATCTGCCCGGACCGCGCCGCCGCCCTCGCCGACACCCTGGCGGCGGCCGCCGCCGAACATGATCTGATCGTCACCTCGGGGGGCGTTTCGACCGGCGAGGAGGATCATGTCAGGGCGGCCATCGAAAAGCTCGGCCGGCTCGATTTCTGGCGGCTCGCGATCAAGCCCGGGCGGCCGGTGGCGCTCGGGCAGATCAAGGGTGTGCCGCTGATCGGGTTGCCGGGCAACCCAGTGGCCGCGGCGCTCACCTTCGCCATCCTGGCCCGGCCGCTGATTCTGCGTCTCGCCGGCGCGACGGTGATGCCGCCACTGACCTTTCGCGTGCAATCGGGGTTTGCCTGGAAGAAGCGGCCTGGCCGCCGCGAATACCTGCGTGCCACCCTCGCCCGTGAGGGCGGCGCCATCATCGCCCGCAAATACCCGAAAGACGGCGCCGGTATCCTGTCCTCGATCGTGCGATCGGACGGGTTCGTCGTGCTCGACGAGAGCCTGAGTGAGCTTGCAATTGGCGGCATGGTCGATTTTCTGCCGTTCTCCGAGGTGTCCGGATGACCAAGGTTTACCTGCGCTGCCGCGATTTTCATGCCTCGGGCGAGACCGTAACCCTCGACTGCGAGTTGAACGAGCGTAGTTGTATAAACTTTGATGACGGCCCACATGGTGTGGCAACGGATCGGGGAGAAGACTACGAGTTCGATCTGTATGATAATGGAAATATTGACTTTGGGAAAGAGTATACGGAAGACAGGGTATGGCGAACCAATTTGCACGAATTAAAGATTCAGCTTGGCGAGCTCGCAAAGATAACTAACGGTGGTGGTCCTTGGATATATGAAGTAATCAGGGTTCAATGAAGCTTTTGTATTTCGCCTGGCTGCGGGCGCGCATCGGGCAGGCTGAGGAGGAGCTGGCGCTGCCGGCGGAGGTGCGCGATGTCGCCGGGTTGCTCGAGTGGCTGCGCCGGCGCGGCGGCGGATACGCCGAGGCATTGCGCGACCTGTCGGTCGTCCGGGTCGCGGTCAACCACGATTATGTCGGGCCCGACCACCCGATCCGCGACGGCGACGAGGTCGCCCTGTTCCCGCCGGTGACCGGAGGCTAGAGGATGATCCGCGTGCAGCGGGAGGATTTCGATGCCGGTGTCGAGCTCGACCGGCTGGCCGAGGGCGACCACGGCATCGGCGGTGTCGCGAGCTTTGTCGGGCTGGTGCGCGATAAAGGCGGCGCCGAAGGGGTGTCGGCCCTCGTCCTCGAACATTACCCCGGCATGACCGAGAAGAAACTGGCCGAGATCGAGGCCGAGGCGAACCGGCGTTGGCCGCTCTCCGCTTCGCTGATCATCCACCGCTATGGCCGGCTCGAACCCGGCGACCGCATCGTGCTTGTCGCGACCGCGTCGCCGCATCGCGAGGCGGCGCTCGCCGCCTGCCATTTCCTGATCGACTGGCTAAAGACCGACGCGCCGTTCTGGAAGAGCGAGGAGACGCCGGAGGGCGAGCGCTGGGTCGCCCCGCGCGCCGAAGACGACGATGCGACAAGGCGCTGGGTAAAGGAATAGGTCCCTGCGCAGGCAGGGACCCATCTGTCAGACGCTAGCGCTCGTTAAAATAGGCTCCTGCCTTCGCAGGAGCCTATTTGCTTTTGTTACTTCACCGCCGAGAAGCTGGTCGGCTGCAGGAACGAATTGACCACCTTCGCTACAATCGGGCCGTTCTTCTCGGTCTCGGCGCGCTTGGTGTGCCATTCCGGGTCGGCCTGGAACGTGTTCCATTTCTTTTCGCGGTCGGCCAGCGACTCCCATTGCAGCATGTAATAGAGCGCCTGGTTCGACTCGCCGGTCAGGACGGTCCAGAACCCGGCCTGCTTGATCTTGTGGCGCTCCCAGATCTTCAGCGTGATCGTGTCGAACCGCTTCAACAGATCGGGCAGGCGGCCGGGGACGGCGTGGTAGACGCGCAATTCATAGATCATGGCGTTTTCTCCGGCGAAATCACTTCACCGCCGAGAACGAGGTCGGCGTCAGGAACGAGTTGGTGATCGAGGCGACGATGGGGCCGTTCTCCTCGGTCTTGGCGCGCGCCGCGAGCCACTCCGGATCGGCGCCGAACTTGCCCATTTTGGCATCGCGCTCGGCGAGCGATTCCCATTTGAGGAAATAGGTCAGGTCCTGGTTGGACTCGCCGACCAGCGTGGTCCAGAACCCGGCCTGGTGGATCGCGTGCTTTTCCCACAATTTGAGGGTGATCGTGTCGAACCGCTTGATCAGGTCCGGCAGCCGGCCGGGGACGCAGTGGTAAACCCGCAATTCATAGATCATTTGACTTCCTCCTTGGGGTGAAACGGGAAACGCGTCAGGCGGCGAGCCGGGCCTCGACCCAAGCGGCGGCGTCGAACAGCCTCTCGTCGCCGAAGCGCGGGCCGACCAGCTGGATGCCGAGCGGCAAGCCGCTCGGGCCCTTGCCGGCAGGCAAGGTCAGGCAGGGGGTCCAGGTCAGCGTCCAGATCGAGTTGAAGCTCGGGTCGCCGGTCGAGCCGAGCCCCCGGGGTGCTTCGCCGGCGGCGCTCGGAGTCAGCAGCACATCGACATCGGCGAAGATGTCGTCGATGTGGCCGCGGAACGCCTCGGCCGTCTCGATCGCTTCGACATAGGCGGCGAGCGGCAATTCGCGGCCCGGGGTCAGCGCGATATCGCGCAATGGCTGGCTGACCAGCGCGTTGTGCTGTTCGTATTCGTAGGCGTAATTGCGCGCCGCCTCGAAATTGAAGATGTGGCGATGGTGTTCGAGAATGTTGGCAAAAGGCGGCGCGAAATCCACCTCGCTGACCCGCGCGCCGGCAGCGGCGAGCCTCGTCGCGCTCTTCTCGATCAGCGCCTGGGTCGCCACATCGGCGCGCTCCCAGGCCGGGGTGCGGCAGACACCAATCCGCGGCGTGGCGGCCGCGTGGTCGATTTTGTACGGAGCGCCGGCGACGAGCGCCGCGCGCAGCAGCGGCAGATCATCGAGGTTGCGGCAGAGGATACCGAGCGTATCGAGGTTGTGGCATTGCAATTTGATGCCGCTGCGGCTGAATTCGCCAAAGCTTGGCTTGTAGCCGACCACCCCGCAAAACGCCGACGGGCGGATCACCGACCCGCCGGTCTGGGTTCCGAGCGCGGCCGGCACCTGGCAATCGGCGACGGCGGCGGCCGAGCCGCTCGACGAGCCGCCGGGCGTGTGCGCCGGGTTGTGCGGATTGACCGTCGCGCCGGGGAAAAGGTTGGCAAATTCTGTGGTGACGGTCTTGCCGAGGATCGTGCCGCCGGCCATCCGCAACAGGGCGATGCAGGCGGCGTCGGCAAACGGGCGGTTGCCGCCATAGATCGGGGAGCCGTGCCCGGTCGGCATGTCCCTTGTGTCGATGATATCCTTGGCCCCGATCGGCAATCCGGCGAGGAGCCCGGGCCGGCCGGCGCGGTCGGCTTCCCGCGCCTGGGCCAGCGCCTGCTCGGGATCGAGCCAGATCCAGGCCCTGACGTCGCGGCGCTCCGCGGCGCGGTCGAGGCAGGCGCGGGTGAGCGCCTCGGCAGTCAGCGCCCCGGAGCCGAGCCCCACGATCGCTTCGGCAGCCGAGAGCCGGTTCAGCGCGCTCATTGCCGCGCTCCCAATTGGCGCTCGACCCAGAACCCGATATCGATGAGCCGGCGATCCTCGTGGCGGCGGCCGACCAGCTGGATGCCGACCGGCAACCCGTTCGGTCCGGTGCCCGCCGGCAGCGTGAGGCAAGGCATATAGAGCATCGTCCACAAGCCGTTGAAGATCGCATCGCCGGTCGATCCGAGCCCCTTCGGCGCCTGACCGGGGGCGGGGAGGGTGAGGATCGCGTCGAACCCGGCAGCCCACTCTTGTGCCGCGGTTCGCGCCTTGTCGGCGCGGCGCCAATCGGCGCGAAAATCGTCGAGGCTCAATTTGCGGCCCGCGGCAATGCGGCCGTTGGCGAGCAGGTCATCGCTCAACAATGCTTCGTGCCGATGGAGTTCCGGGGCATGGTTGCGCGGCGCCTCATAGGCGCTGTGACGGCGCTGGATCTCGGCGATGCCGGCGCAATCGGCCGGCAGCTCGCTGTCGATGATCGTGGCCCCGGCGGTGCCGAGCCGCGCTGCCGCCGCTTCGAGTATCGCTCGGCCTTCGGGCTGGGCACGCTCCCAATGCGGCGTGCGGCACAGCGCCAGGCGCGGCGGCCGCTCGGGCATGACCGGCTTCTCGTAAGGGATCGCCATCAGCGCCGCGCGGAACAGCGCGATGTCCTCGACCGAGCGCGCCATCGCGCCGACCGTGTCTAGGCTCTCGGTGTTGATATGCATGCCGGCCGGTGGAAAGAGGCCAAAGCTCGGCTTGAACCCGACGACGCCGCAATAGGCCGCCGGGCGGATCACCGACCCCCCGGTTTGTGTGCCGATCGCCAGAGGGACCATGAAATCGGCGACCGCCGCCGCCGACCCGCTCGACGAACCGCCGGGGCTGTATGCCGGATTGTGCGGGTTCGCGGTAGGCCCGGGATGGCGGTTGGCGAATTCGGTGGTGACCGTCTTGCCCAAGAGGATCGCGCCGGCGGCGCGCGGCAGCGCCACCGCGCTGGCGTCAAAGCTCGGCCGGCAACCGGTATAGATCGGCGAGCCGTAGCCGCTTGGCATGTCCGAGGTATCGAAGATGTCCTTGACGCCGAACGGTACGCCGCGGAGGAGGCCGCCTTTGGCGCTTTTGTCGCAGGCGCGCGCGGCGGCAAGTGCCTCTCCGCGGTCGAGGTGAGCCCAGGCGCGCACTACCGGGTCGCGTTCGCCGATCCGTTCGACGCAGCTTTGGGCAACCGTCTCGGCGGTGAGTTCGCCGTTGTCGATCAGGCGGGCGAGCGTCGCCGCCGACAGACGATGCGGTTCGGCATTCGACATCGATAAGGCTCCACCCGCTGCCGCAGCTGCTATCTAAGCAGGCTCGGCGGTGGAGTGCCAGCGATCAGAAACGCGATGTCCCGACCCGGTCGGGGTCGATCCGGCTTTGCCGGATATATTGCGCCAGCACATGCATGAGGCCCTGGTGGATGTCCTCGACCACGCCGTAATTGCCGATATCGACATGCAGCGAGATCTGCCCCAGCTGCCGCGCCCGGCCGCCGTCGAACCCGGTCAGCGCGATGCTCGTCAGGCCGCGCGTATTGGCGCATTCGATCGCCTTGATGATGTTGGGCGAGTTTCCCGAGGACGAAATCGTCATCAGCACATCGCCCTGCCGTGACAGCCGGGCGAGCGGGAAGGCAAACACCTCGTCATAGCCAAAGTCGTTGGCGACCGCGGTCAGCAACGAGATGTTGGCGGCCAGCGAGCGCACCTGCGGCGACAGATCGGTGTCGCGATGGATGCCCTTCAGATGATCGTTTTCGAGATGGTCGGCGATCGCCGCCGAACCGCCATTGCCGCAGGCAAAGACCTGGCGGCCCTCCTGATAAGCGCGCGCCAATACCTCGCTGGCGCGCCGCACCGCGGCGCGATCGACGCTGCGCCAGCCCGCCGCGATCATTTCGGCATAGGCGTCGAGGTAATCGGCCGGGTCGGCATAGCTCTTGGCCGGAAAGGACGAAGGCGAATTCATGACATTGCCACCCGCTGGCGGGGACGACTAGGAGGCCAAAAGGCCGAGTGTTGTGATCGCACCTCGGCGGGCGGGATGCAAGCCGTCGCGCTATGCGATGTCGAGCCCGAGATCGAGGATCGGGGCGCTGTGCGTGATCCAGCCGGAGGAGATCAGATCGACTCCGGCGGCGGCGATCGCCGGCACGCTCTCGCGGGTGATTCGGCCAGAGGCCTCGGTCACTGCCCGGCCATCGACCATCGCGACCGCGCGGCGCAAGGTGTCGGGGTCCATATTGTCGAGCAACACCGCGTCGACCCCTTCGTCCAGCGCCTCGGCGAGCTGATCGAGGGTATCGACTTCAAGCTCGATCTTGACGAGGTGGCCGCCCGCCGCCTTGGCGCGGCGCAGCGCGGGAACGACGCCGCCGGCGATCGCGATGTGGTTGTCCTTGATCAGCATCGCGTCGTCGAGGCCGAACCGGTGGTTGGCGCCGCCGCCCAGCCGCACCGCCTCCTTTTCGAGGATGCGCAGGCCCGGCGTGGTCTTGCGTGTGCAGACGATCTTGGCTTTGTGGATGCCGATCGCATCGGCCAGCGAACGGGTCGCGGTGGCGACGCCCGAGAGCCGGCAGATCAGGTTGAGCGCGGTGCGCTCGGCTGCCAGCACTGGCCGCGCCCGGCCCGTGATCCGGGCAACCGTCTGGCCGCGTTCGATGCGCGCGCCGTCGCCGCGTTCCCTCTCGATCTTGAGGGCCGGGTCGAGTAGTTCGAAGGCGAGCAATCCCGCCTCCAGTCCGGCGAGGATGCCGGGCTGGCGCGCCGCGATTATCGCGTCGATCGACGCCTCGGCCGGCACGATCGCGTCCGTCGTGATGTCGCCGGCGCGCCCGAGATCTTCGAGGAGCGCCGCGCGGACGATCGGCTCGATAAGAAGGCGGAGCATCAGCCCGAACCCGCTCAGCCAATCGCCAGCATGCGCTCGACGGCGGCGCGCGCCCGCTCGGCGATCTCGGGCGCGATCGTCACCTCATGCGTCATGGTTTCAAGCGCATGCCGGATGTTCGCGAGCGTGATCCGCTTCATGTGCGGGCACAGATTGCACGGCCTGATGAAATCGAGGTCGGGGTATTGCAGCGCAACGTTGTCGCTCATCGAGCATTCGGTCAGCAGCACGAGGCGCGCCGGCCGCTGTTGTCCGACATAATCGGCCATCGCCGCGGTCGAGCCGGCGAAATCGCATTCGGCGACGACCTCCGGCGGGCATTCGGGATGGGCCAGCACGGTGATGCCGGGGTGGCTCTCGCGCAGCCCGCGGATGTCCTCCGGCGTGAACCGCTCATGCACCTCGCAGTGGCCCTTCCAGGCGATGATCTCCACCTTGGTCTGTGCCGCGATGTTGCGCGCGAGGTATTCGTCGGGGAGCATGATGACCTTGGGCGCGCCCAACGCCTCGATGATCTTCCTGGCATTGCCCGAGGTGCAGCAGATGTCCGATTCCGCCTTTACCGCGGCCGAGGTGTTGACATAGGTCACGATCGGGATCCCGGGATGGCGCGCCCGCATGAGGCGGACATCCTCCGCGGTGATCGAGGCGGCGAGCGAGCAGCCAGCCTCGAGGTCGGGGATCAGCACGGTCTTCCCCGGGTTTAACAGCTTGGCCGTCTCGGCCATGAAATGCACCCCGGCCAAGACGATGACCGCAGCGTCGGTGCGCGCCGCCTCGCGCGCCAGCGCGAGCGAGTCGCCGGTAATGTCGCCGACGGTGTGGAAGATGTCGGGGGTCTGATAGTTGTGCGCCAGGATGACCGCGTTCTTCTCGCGCTTCAGCGCGAGGATCGCGGCGATGTCCTCGGCCAGGAGTGGCCATTCGACGGGCGGCACATGGCGCTCGACCCGACGATAGAGCTCGGGCAGCGGCATCGGGGAAGCGGGACGGGGGATCGTGGTCGCAAGCGCGCGTGGCTCGATCATTACTTATGCTCCCTATGAGCATTTCTAATGCCCGGAAAAGCCGGACGGCACAGCGTCCGGCCAGCGCCCCCATCCTGCCCACAAGGGAGGGCACGGAGGGGCTTATACTGGATATGAGTATAAGGGCGAAACCCATCGCGTCAAGGGGCCAACCGTTCACAAATTGTAACAGCGTTATCCCGCGGGCCCTCGGGGCTGGCTTAGAGAGACTCAGCCCGCCGCGGCACGCCGTCCGGCGCGCAGGCGCAGGCCGGGGGCGGGGCGCTCGAGCAGCACCTCGCGGCGGAAGCGGACGAGCCGGGCCGGCCGGCCGCCGGTCTGACCGCTGATCGCGCCGGTCTCCTCGACCAGACCCTGCTGCTCGACCAGCCGGCGGAAATTCTGCTTGTGCAGCCTGACGCCGGCGAGCGCCTCCACCGTCTGCTGCAGCTGCAACAGCGTGAAGGCGGGCGGCATCAGCTCGAACACGACCGGCCGGTATTTGATCTTGCCGCGCAGCCGGCCGATCGCCGTCGCCAGGATGCGGCGATGGTCCGATGCCATCGGCACCCCAGCCGCGCCGTCGATTTCCACCTTGGCGCGGCCAACATCGCGCGCCGCTTCGGCGACGAGGCTGGCCTCGTAGAGCAGCTCGTAGCGTTCGAGGACCAGCTCCTCGTTCCACGACGCACCATGCCGGCCGAAGGCGAGCCCCAGCCGCTCCTCGCGCAGCTGCCGCTCAGGCTCGCCGCCGGCGGCCGCCGCCCAGCCCGCGAGCCGCGCCTCAATGGGTCCAAGCAGCGGCGGCTTGCCTTGGCGCCAATCCTCCCACGGGAAATAGCGGTACCAGCTCCGCCATTCGGCCGCGGCGGCACCGGCTGCCTCCCGCGCCAATGCCAGATAGGCTACGACCAGGGCCGGCAGCGCCAGCGCCGCCTCGCCGGCGACCCGGTCGCGGTCGCCAAAGGTGTAAAGCTGCTCGACATAGCCGAGGCGCTGGCTGGTCTGCCGCTCGACCCAGGCGCGCAGCCCGATCTCCAGGGTGCGGTGCTCGGCTTCGAGCGGCCCCGAGGGCAATGCCTCGGCCGCCTCTCCGGCGCGTCGTCCACCGCCGAGCCGTATCGTCAGCACGCGCGGCTCGTGGACGCTGGCCGCGACGATCGCCGCGCACAGCCCGATCGACAGCGACGCGCCGGGCCCGGACGCTGCTGGATCGCCAGCGGTCCGTTGCAAGAAAGCAGCGGCTGGGCGAGGTCGGGGCATTTAGCCCGCCGTGATATGGCTCCGGAAGCCCAGCGGGTCGCCGATAAACGGGATCGGCTCGAAGCTGCCGCCGGTGCCGCGCACGACGACTGTGCCGTAGCCGAGGATGCGGCCGAGAATCGATTGGTTGACGCCGACGGTTTCGACCTTCGAGCGGTTCATTTCGATGGTGTGACGCTGGAAAATGCCGCTCTTGTAGATGACCCGGCGATCGGTCACGGCGAGTTCGGTCCCGGCCCGCCAAATTGCGGCACGCAGTCCAAATGCGAGGGCGAACAAGCCCAAGAGGGCGGCGATGGTCTTCAGCGTGAGTCCCGCAATCGGTTCGGCAACGGCCGATGCTGCGATCAGACAAAGGATTGCCAGGATCAGCAGCACAATTGCGCGCAGGTAAACCAGCCAATGCAGGCTGGTCGCGTAGATCACGGTCTCGCCAGGCTGCAAAACCTGCTCGACGTATTTCATGGCGTGCCGCCCATGTGCGCGATCCTCTCAACTGCAGGCTTCATTGTGAAGTGTGCCGCGCGCCGGGTCAAAGATCGCGAGCGGCCTATCCCGCCAACCAGCCCCTGGGCGCTCAGGTACCCCGCCGCGCGAAATCAATGCGCGGATCGATCAGCATGTAGGTCAGGTCGCTGATCAGCTTCAGCGCAAGCCCGATCAGGGTGAACACATACAGCGTGCCGAACATGATCGGGTAGTCGCGGTTGATCGCCGCCTCGAAACCCAATAACCCCAGCCCGTCGAGCGAGAAGATGACCTCGATAAACAAGGAGCCGGTGAACAGGATGCCGATGAACGCCGCGGGAAAGCCGGCGACGACCAGCAGCATCGCGTTGCGGAAGACGTGGCCATAGAGGATGCGATGCTCCGTCAGACCCTTGGCGCGCGCGGTCAACACGTACTGCTTGTTGATCTCGTCGAGAAAGCAATTCTTGGTCAGCATCGTCAGCGTCGCAAACCCGCCAATCACGAGCGCGGCAATCGGTAGCGCGATGTGCCAGAAATAATCGAGGATGCGGCGCGGCCAATCGAGATCGCCCCAATTGTCGCTGGTGAGGCCGCGCAGCGGGAAGAGCGAGAGATAGCTGCCGCCGGCGAACAACACGATCAGCAGCACCGCGAACAGAAAGCTCGGTACGGCATAGCCGACGATGATGACCCCGCTCGTCCAGATGTCGAAGCGGCTGCCGTCGCGTACCGCCTTCCTGATGCCAAGCGGGATCGAGACGAGGTAAGTGAGCAGCGTCGTCCACAGCCCAATCGAGATCGATACCGGCAATTTGTCGCGGATCAGATCGACGACGCGGCGATCCCGGAAGAAGCTGGTGCCGAGATCGAAGGTTGCATAGTTCTTTATCATCGAGAGGAATCGTTGCAGCGGCGGCTTGTCGAAGCCGTATTGTTTTTCGAGCGCCCTGATGAAGGCGGGGTCCAGGCCGCGGGCGCCGCGATAGCGGGTCGCCTCGTCTCCCGATTGCATCTTTATCTCGCCGGCGCCGCTGCTGACCCGCTCGGTCGCGCTGATCGTGTTGCCCCTCAGCTTGGCGATCATCTGCTGGACCGGCCCGCCTGGTGCCGCCTGTACGATAACGAAGTTGACCACCATGATCGCGAACAAAGTGGGCGCCATCAGCGCGATACGTCGGATCGCATAGGCGATCATCGACTACTTCACCTCGCCTTTTTTTGCCTCGATCGTCTGTTCGGCCGTCGGGTCGACCCACCAGGTGTCGAGGCCGACGCCGTATTTGGGGGAGATTGCGGGGCGGCGGAATTTGTCCCAATACGCCACCCAGAACGCCGACAGATGAAAATTCGGGATCACATAGTAACCGTATTGCAAGACCCGATCGAGCGCGCGGCAATGGGCGATCAGGCTCGCCCGGTCGGGAGATTTGATCAGCGCCTCGATTAGCTCGTCGATGACCGGGCTCTTGATGCCCAACAGGTTTCGGCCGCCGGGCTCGTCGGCGGCCTGCGAGCCCCAGAACTCGCGCTGCTCGTTGCCGGGTGAGAGGGATTCTCCGAACACCATCACCGCCACATCGAAATCGAAGGTCTCCATGCGCTTTTCGTATTGCGCGACATCGACCGTGCGGACGTGCGCGATGATCCCCATGCGCTCCAGATTTTTGGCGAAGGGGAGCACGATGCGTTCCATCTGCGGGTCGCCGAGCAGGATCTCGAACTCTAAGGGCTGACCGGTCTTGTCGTTGATGAGCTTCTCGTTCTTGAAACCCCACCCCGCAGCTTTCAACAGGTCGAGTGCCGCGCGAAGACCGTCGCGGATGTTACCCGAGCCGTCGTATTTGGGCGGGTTGTATTCCTTGGTGAACACCTCGTCGGGGATCTTGCCGCGAAATTCCTCGAGGATCTTCCGCTCTTCGCCCTGCGGCAGCCCGGTTGCGGCCAGTTCGGAATTGTCGAAATAGCTGCGCGTCCGGGTATAAGAGCCATAGAACAAATTCTTGTTCGACCATTCAAAGTCGAAGGCGTAGGAGAGCGCCTGGCGCACCCGCGGGTCCGCAAAAATCGGCCGGCGCAGATTGTAGCCAAAGCCCTGCATCCCGCTAGGCAGCTGGTTCGGGATCACCTCCTTCTTGATCAGCCCGTCGCGCAATGCTGGGCTGTCATACCCGGTGGCCCAGGATTTCGACGAGTTCTCTCGGCGGATGTCGTATTGCCCGGCCTTGAACGCTTCGAGGGCGATCGTGCCGTCGCGGTAATAGTCGTAGCGGATCACATCGACATTGTGCCGGCCCTTGTTGACCGGCAGGTCGGCACCCCAGTAATCGGCGACGCGGCGATAGGTGATCGAGCGGCCCGGGTCGAGCGAGTCGACCTTATAGGGGCCGCTGCCGAGCGGCGGGTCGAGCGTCGTCTTGGCGAAATCGCGGCCCGACCAATAGGCCTTCGACAGCACCGGCATCTCGCCGAGGATCTGCGGCAATTCGCGGTTCTCGGCCGATTTGAAGCGAAAACGGATGCCCCGCTCGCCCTCCTGCGCGACCTCGGTCACGTCGCCGTAATAGGACCGGTACATCGGGTGGCCCTTGTCGCGCAGGGTGTTGAAGGTCCACACCACATCGTCCGGCGTCATCGGCGAGCCGTCGTGGAAGCGCGCCTCCTTGCGCAAGGTGTAGAGCACCGAGAGCTTGTCCGGGGCTAGATCGATGCTGAGGGCGACCAGCCCGTATTCGCTGCCCGGCTCGTCCCGGGACGGAACGGTCAGGGTGTCGAAGATCTGGCCGATCCCGGCGGCCGGGACGCCCTTGACGACAAACGGGTTCAACGTGTCGTAGGTGCCGATCGCCGAGAACTTTATCGTGCCGCCCTTTGGCGCGTTCGGGTCGACGTACTCGAAATTCTTGAAATCAGGCGGGTATTTCAATTCGCCAAAGAGCGACACGCCGTGGCTCCCGGCCGCCGCCGCGGCCGCTATGCCGCAAAGCGCTATAGCAAGGCGGAATACGGCACCCGACAGTCTACCCATTATGCCTCCCGCGCGCGGCCGTCACGCCCCCAACAGCGCCAGAGCCTCGCGATGGGTGCGCCGGTCTCCGGCGACCAGGACGCGGCCGTCCGAGGCAAGCGACAAGGGCATGCCCCGCCAATCGCTGGCGACCCCGCCGGCGCCTTCGACGATCGGCAGTATCGCGCTGAAATCATAAGGTTTGAGGCTCGCCTCGATGACGAGGTCAATGAGGCCGTGCGCCAAGACGCCATAGGCGTAGCAGTCGGTGCCGAAACGCACGAGCTTGGCAGCGGCCGCGATACGGGCGAAAGCGGCGGCATCGCTGCCCTTGAACATGTCGGGGCTGGTGGAGAACACGCTCGCCGCGGCCAGCAAAGGGCATGGCCGGCAGCGGATCAGGGTGCCGTTCACGGTGGTCGGATGCCCGCTGGCCCCGATCCAGCGCTCGCGCGTGATCGGCTGGTCGATGATCCCGAGAATGGGGCGGCCGCGACGGGCGAGCGCGATCAGCGTGCCGAACAGCGGCACACCGCTGATAAAGGATTTGGTGCCGTCGATCGGGTCGAGCACCCAGACGAACTCGGCATCCTCGCGCTCGTAGCCGAATTCCTCGCCGATGATGCCGTGGGCCGGAAAATGTCGTGCGATCAGCTGCCGCATCGCCGTTTCTGCGGCGCGGTCCGCGGCGGTGACGGGCGAGCGGTCGGGCTTTTCGTCGACCGCGAGCGGTTGGCGAAAATATGGGCGGATCGCCTCACCCGCCGCATCGGCGAGGTCGATCGCGAGGGCCAGAAACCGGTCGAGCTCGACCACATTTCTCCTATTTCAGGCTTTGGAGGTAGGCGATCACATCGGCGCGATCCTGCGCCTTCAGCAGGCCGGGAAACGCCATCTTGGTGCCGTGGGCGAAATCCTGCGGCTTGAAAAGCCATATGTTCAGCTCATCGGGGTCCCACTTCTTGTCCTTGTCGGCCAAGAGCGCGGGGGAGAACTGGTAGCCCGGAACAGTCGCAATGTTCTCTTCCATGACGTCCCAGAGATTGGGGCCGATTTTGTTCGGCTCGCCCTTGGCGAAGGTGTGGCATTGTAGGCAGACCTTGGCGACCTGCTGGCCTCGGGCGGGATCGGCTTTCGCCATGAACGGCACGATCGGTTCGGGGCCGGCTGCCTGGGCTGGAGCGGCCGCATTCGCGGTCGCGCCGGCCTCGGCACCGGGCGGGACGTATACCGCATGCTCCAGCCGCTTCGGGTGGACGAGCTGGCTTGCCAGAATGCCCGAGACCATCGCGACGATCATCGCTGTCAGAACCGATGCGATGATCTTGTTCCACTCGAAAGCCGGCATCGGCGTCCTGTGCGGTTTGCCCCCATGGAGCGTGGCGGGCGGCAGAAAATCGGATTCCGGCCGCCAACTCAAACAAATTATCGCGCTTCCGGCGAGCAAGCGAACCGGGCATCTTGTCGCTGCCGGTTTGCCGCCTCAGGCCGGGCGACGGCATTGGCCCTCATTTCGTTCATGGCCGGGCTTGGCCCGTGGGCCTTCAGCCCACGGACTTGTTCCGTGGGCATCCACGCCCTGGTATTGCTGTGTGGTTGCTCGTGGATGCCCGGCCCTGGGCCGGGCACGAACGAGTGAGGAGGCCACCACTCGGCAGCAGCGAACCGAACCGAACCGTGACTTCATCCCTTCCGAAGAACCCGATCGTGCTGATCCCCGCGCGCCTTGCGGCGAGCCGGCTGCCGAATAAGCCGCTCGCCATGATTGCCGGGGCGCCGATGATCGTGCATGTCTGGCGCGGCGCCGTCGCCGCCGCCGTCGGCCCGGTCGTCGTCGCCTGCGGCGACCAGGCCATCGCCGACACGATCGAGCGGGCGGGCGGGCGCGCTGTGATGACCGATCCGGGGCTGCCGACCGGCTCCGACCGCATCCAGGCGGCGATCACGCTCTTGGACCCGGAGCGCGCCCATGACGCCGTGATCAATGTGCAGGGCGACATGCCGATGCTCAATCCGGCGGCGATTCGCGTCGCGCTCGCCGCGCTCTCCGCGCCCGATACCGACATCGCCACGCTCGCCGCCCTGATCGCCGATCCCGGCGCGCTGCAAGCGACCAGCGTCAACAAGGTCGTCGCCGGGTTTGTCGATCCCGGCCGCCCGGCCCGCGCGCTCTATTTTTCGAAGGCGCCGGTGCCGTGGGGCGAGGGGCCGCATTACGAGCATATCGGCCTATACGCCTATCGCCGCGCCGCGCTCGACCGGTTTGTCACATTGCGGCGCGGTATCCTCGAACAGCGCGAGCGGCTCGAGCAGCTGCGCGCCCTCGAAGCCGGGATGCGCATTTCGGTCAGCCTGATCGACCCGTCATGGCTCGGGGTCCAGGTCGACACCCCTGCTGATCTGGCCCGCGCCAGGGAATTGATGGATGGCTGATCCCATGGCAACCGAATCCGACCCGCTTCAGACCATCGCCTTTCAGGGCGCGCCCGGGGCCTATTCCGATCTGGCTTGCCGGCGGGTGTTCCCGGCGATGACCACGTTGCCCTGCGCGGCCTTTGAAGATGCCTTCGCCGCGGTGCGCGAGCGCCGAGCCGCGCTCGCAATGCTGCCGATCGAGAACTCGGTCGCCGGCCGGGTCGCCGACATCCACCATCTGATGCCGGATTCGGGGCTCTTCATCATCGCCGAGCATTTCGAGCGGGTAAGCCATCACCTCCTGGCCTTGCCCGGGGCGACGCTGGACCAGATCCGCACCGTCAGGAGTCACGTCCACGCGCTGGGGCAGTGCCGCAACTTCGTCCGTGCACACCGGCTGCAGCCGGTCGTCCGCGCCGATACCGCGGGCAGCGCTGCGGAAATCAAGGAGCTCGGCGACCCGACGATCGCCGCGATCGCGTCTGAACTGGCCGGCGAGATCTACGGTCTCGTGTCGCTGAAGCAGAACATCGAGGACGCCGAGCACAACACGACGCGGTTTCTCGTGATGTCGCGAGAGGCGAAGCGGGCGCCGCGCGGCGGGCCGAGCGTGACGACGTTCGTGTTCAATGTGCGCAACGTGCCGGCGGCGCTCTACAAGGCGCTGGGCGGCTTTGCCACCAACAGCGTCAACATGACCAAGCTCGAAAGCTATATGGTTGGCGGCCAGTTCGCGGCGACCCAGTTCTACGCCGATGTCGAGGCCCATCCGGAGGACCGCCCGTTGACGCTGGCGCTCGAGGAGCTCGAATTTTTCTCGACCGAGGTCAAGATCCTCGGCGTCTATCCGGCCGCCCCGCTGCGCATCGCCGCCCGGGAAGAGGAGAGGGGAAAGCCCTGATGCCGCTCATCGAATCCGCCAAATTGACCGGCATCGCGCGCCGGGTCTTTGCCGCCGCCGGCAGCGAGGAAGAGGAGGCCGGCATCATCGCCGACCACCTGATCGAGGCCAATCTGAAGGGCCATGACAGCCACGGGGTCGGGATGATTCCCTCCTATCTGCGCAACCTCGGCGCCGGCAAGGCGGTCGCCAACCAAGCGGGCCGTCTGGTCAGCGACAGCGGCTCGATCCTCGTCTATGACGGCGAGCGGGGCTATGGCCAGATCGTCGCCCGCAACGCGACGTTGCTCGGCATCGAGCGGGCGAAACGCTACGGGGTCGCGGTCGTCGCGCTGCGCAACGCCCACCATATCGGCCGTGTCGGCACCTATGGCGAGATGTGCGCCGCGGCGGGGCTCCTCTCGCTGCATTTCGTCAACATCACCGACCAGCGGCCGGCGGTCGCGCCGTGGCGCGGCCGCGATGGGCGGTTCGGCACCAATCCCTTGTGCATCGCGCTCCCCGGACCCGAGCCCGCCCGCCCGATCATTTCGGACATGGCGACGAGCCGCGTGGCGATGGGCAAAGTTCGGGTCGCCCGCAACAAGGGTGAGAGGATCGCGCCCGACACGCTGCTCGACAGCGACGGCAACCCGACCACCGACCCGCAAATCATGTACCGCCGCCCGCGCGGCGCGCTCCTGACCTTCGGCGAGCACAAGGGATACGCGCTGGCCTTCATCTGCGAGATGCTGGCCGGCGCGGTCACCGGCAGCGGCACGATGCGGCCCGAGCGGCAGGACGCCGAAAGCGTCACCAACGGCATGCTGGCGATCGTCATCGACCCGTCGCGGATCGTCGACAAGGCCTGGATGATCGACGAGATCGCGGCGATGACCGCCTATGTCACGGCCTCGCCGCCGCGCAATCCGGACGAACCGGTGCTGATCCCCGGCGACCCGGAGCGGGCGAACCGGGCGCGCCGGCTCAAGGAGGGGGTGCCGATCGACGAGGAGACCTGGCGCGAGATCGCCGCTGCGGCGCGTACCGTCAACGTGCTGGTCGAGCCGTGATGTGGGCTATCCCACCACTTCGACCTTATCTGACCGGTTCGCGGTCGATAACGCCGCCCATCAAGTAGATCAGGTTCTCGACAGCGGATTTTTCCTCATTTGCCGGTACGATATCCACGATCACGGCGTCCGCCACACCGTTCCAAAATCCGAGATTGCGGGCGCATTGCGGGTCGGAGTGTTTGCAGACCAGACGCAGTTGCTCATTATTGATGCTCCTGAACGCATCGACGCGGCTCACTGCGGTCGGCGGTAGACACCAAGTGTTATTGGCTACGAAAGCTTCGAACGCAGTTTGCGTGGGGTCGAGCACATGACGAAAGCACATCCTGCCGTCGGGCGAGACAAAAAAACCCGCGCTCGGATCGACGTATCTAACCCCATCGTCGATGTATTTGATGGTTTCGGCATAGCCTGGGTGACCCGCGAGCGGCTCCCTACCGGCGATCTGGGGCGCGTTGGAGTATTGTGGCAGCGGCGCGCAAGCCGGCAACAAGGCTGCTACAACAGCGACGCACATAAATCTGCCGATAAATTGAAGGTTCATCTCTGGTCCCTTAGCGTCCGGCGCGAAACGCATGATGATCTCGCCAATCGGCAGGCAGCAGAATTATGCCATAAAAATCGATAACGGGCGAGCAGTCGCGGTCACCCGGGATCGACGTGAAGCGTCAGTTCGGCTACGTTACCCGCCCTTCTATCCTGCGGCGATTCCTGCGCAAAATTGGGCGCTGTTTGGTCAAAAATTGTTCTCGTTCAGTGCTGCCCGGAGCGGGGATGGGAGAATAAACCGACAGTAGGAAAATTCTTGGCGGATTTCGATTACCCACGAGGTTCGGTGTAGGCGTGACCGAAGACGATCTTTTTCTGTGGCTGGAGGAGGTCGAGGGCGCGAGAGCGTTGGGCTGGGTGCGCGCCGAGAACGCACGCAGCCTCGCCGTGCTCGAAGGCGATCCGCGCTATGCAGAATTGTACCGCGAGGCGCTGGCGGTGATCAGCGCGCCCGACCGCATTCCCTATCCAAGCTTTCTCGGAGACCGCCTCGCCAATTTCTGGCAGGACGATGTGCATGTCCGAGGGTTGTGGCGATCGACCAGCCTTGGCTCGTTCGCGACCGCCGAACCGGATTGGCAGAAAGTCCTCGATGTTGATGCGCTGGCCGTGGCGGAAGCGCGCAACTGGGTCTTCCAGGGTGCGAGCGTTTTGCCGCCGGATTATCGCTGCGCTCTCGTCAGCCTGTCCGATGGCGGCAGGGACGCCAGCGAGCGGCGCGAATTCGACTTCGCGGCAGCGCGTTTTATCGAGGGCGGCTTCCGCCTGCCCGAAGGCAAGCAGAGCGCCGCTTGGCTCGACGACGACACCCTGATCGTCGCGCGCGAGTGGGGGCCGGGGACGACGACGGCGTCCGGCTACCCTTTCATCCTGAAGCGGCTACGCCGCGACGCGCCGCTCGATCAGGCGGAAGAGCTGTTTGCCGGCACCCCCGACGATGTCAGCGTCGGCGCCAGCATGCTGCGCGACCCCGACGGACGGGTCGCCGGCATCCTCGTCAATCGCCAGCTGAGCTTCTTCGAGAGCCAACAATACCTGCTCACCGAGGGCAGTCCGGTCCGGCTGCCGCTGCCGGCGCGCTCGACATTCCGCGGCTTTGTCTCAGGCCAGCTTATCTTCTCGCTCGAGGAAGAGTGGCCGATCGCGGGCGGGCGGAGCTACCCGCCGGGCGCACTGGTCTCGCTCGATCTCGCCGGATGTTTTGCCGACCCCGAGGCCGTGGTGCCGCTCTTGATCCATGCGCCGGGGCCGCGCGAAGCGATCGAGGATGTCGCGGCGACCCGTACCATCCTGTTGGCGACGGTCTACCGAAACGTCCAGGGCAGCGCTGTCGCGTACCGTTTTGCGGCGGGAACATGGGTCGCGAGCCCACTGGATCTGCCCGAGCACGCCTCGTTACATATCGTCGACGCGAGCAAGCGGGAGGACCGCGCGTTTATCGATGTCGCCGGGTTTCTGACCCCTAACGCCCTATGGCTGGTCGAACCCGACGGCGGCTCGGCGACTCCGGTCAAATCGCTGCCGCCGCGCTTCGACGCCGCGGGCCTGACCGTCGAGCAGTTCGAGACCGCATCGAGCGACGGCACCGCGGTGCCCTATTTCGTTATCCGACAAACGGGGCTGCCGTTTGATGGCTCGGCGCCGACGCTGCTCTACGGCTATGGCGGGTTTCAGGTGTCGATGACCCCGTCCTACGCCGGCGCCCTCGGCAAGCTTTGGCTCGAAAAGGGAGGCGTCTATGTCGTCGCCAATATCCGCGGCGGCGGCGAGTTCGGCCCGGAATGGCACAAGGCCGCGCTCAAGGAACATCGCCAGCGCGCCTTCGACGATTTCATCGCGGTCGCCGAGGATGTGATCCGGCGCGGCATCACGAGCCCGCGCCGGCTCGGCATCATGGGCGGGTCGAACGGCGGCCTTTTGATCGGCGCGATGCTGGTGCAGCGGCCGGAATTGTTCCGCGCCGTCGTGATCCAGGTGCCGCTCCTCGACATGCTGCGCTATCACAAGCTGCTCGCCGGGGCGTCGTGGATGGCCGAATACGGCGACCCGGACCGGCCGGAGGAGGCCGAATTCCTGCGCCGCATCTCGCCCTATCACAATCTGCGCCAGGGGGTCAGCTATCCCGAGCCGTGCTTCCTCACCTCGACCAAGGACGACCGAGTGCATCCCGGGCATGCCCGCAAGATGGCGGCAAAGATGGCGACGATGGGGCTCGCGTTTCTCTATTACGAGAATGTCGATGGCGGGCATTCGGCCGCCGCCAATCTCGAAGAGCGCGCCCGGCGCACCGCGCTCGAATTCACCTACCTGACCCAGAAGCTGATGGATTGAGGATTGCTGATTGTCATTGCGAGCGTAGCGAAGCAATCTCGTGCCCAATGAGCCTTGCCGACCGAGATTGCTTCGTCGCCTGCGGCTCCTCGCAATGACGGCGTCTCCCGAGAAAGGAAATCCCCATGATCGACAAATTCATGACGGTCTATGCCGGCCATATCGACATCCCCGACCATGGTCAGGACGCCACCCCGGCGAATGACCGGCGCTATAACAACGACCAGCTCGCCAGCGTGTTCGACAAGACCGAGGCGATCGCCAAGGTCATGGACGAATGCGGCTACGACACGCTGTGGCTGGCCGAGCACCATTTCCAGCACGAGGGCTACGAGTGCCTGCCGAACATCTTGATGTGCGCGGTGCATTTGGCGCACGTCACGAAGAAATTGCGGATCGGCTGCGGCTTCAACATCGCGCCGATGTGGCACCCCTTGCGCCTCGCCGAGGATTACGCGACGGCCGACATCCTCACCAAGGGCCGGACCGTGTTTGGCGTCGGGCGCGGCTACCACAGCCGCGAGGTCGAGACCTTCGGCAACCCGATCATCGACCAGGAAGCCAACCGCGAACTCTTCGAGGAGCAGGTCGAGATCCTCTTCAAGGCGTTCAACAACGAGAGCTTCTCGCACGAGGGCAAGCACTACACGATCCCGGCGCGGGTGCCTTACCGCGGGTACGATCTGAAGGAGCTGACGCTGGTGCCGCGCCCGGTCAACATGCCGGTCGAGTGCTGGCAACCGATCGTCAGCGCGTCGAAGCGCGGCATCGAGTTCATGGTGCGCCACGGCATCAAGGGCCTGGTGGGCGGCGGCGCCGCGATCATGGCCGAGGGGCCGATCCAGGCCTATCAGCGGGTGGCGAACGAGATGGGCCACAATCTGAAGCTCGGCGAGAATTTGACGATCGGCGTCGCCTTTTATCTGGCGAAGACGAAGGAGCAGGCGGTGCGCGAGCTGAAGCCGCTCTATGAAGAGCACGTCAAGATGTTCGCGCCGTTGGGCTTTGTGCCGGGGTTGACGCCGGAGCAGATCGGGGCGGTCAGCCGGCGCGGCGGGTGGGATGCGGCCGGGGTGCCGCCGGTCGAGCACTACATGAAGCTGGGCTCATGGTTCGCCGGCACGCCCGACGACCTCGTCGCCCATCTGAAAAGCTTCGAGGAGCGCTATCCCGGGATGCGGCACATCAACCTGTCACCGCCGCTGACGACGCCAAAGGACCGGATCGTCGAGCAATACCGTATGGTCGGCGAGCTGGTCATGCCGCATTTCCGCTCCGGCGGCGGGGTGCACGCCGCGGCCGCGAAGTAGGTCACGGGGATGCGGCGATGAACCGGCCGATCAGCCGGTTGACCTCGCCCGATTTTTCCATGTGCGGCAGGTGGCCGGCGCCATCGATGATGTGCACCGGCCGCTTGCCGACGAGGGCTTCGGCATGGGCGAGCGGGATGATGCGGTCCTCGCGCCCCCAGATGATCTGGGTTGGCACTTGAGGTTCCGCCGCGACCGGATCGAGGCCCTCGCGCTGCCAGCCATTGGGGAACCAGGCGGCGGCGATTGCGGATAGCGCGGCGGGGACGCCGTCGAGCCGCTTGTAGCGCAATACGTCCTCGACCATCTGCCGGCCGACCAGTGCGGGATCGTGCACCAGCAGGCGCAGCACGTCCTGTGCCTCGCGCCGACGCTCCATCTTGACGAAGCCGTCGATGAACGCCCCATTGATCTCCTCGCCAAGGCAGGCCGAGGCGATCAGCGTCAGGCTCGCCACCCGTTCGGGCTGCCACAGGGCAAAATGCAGCGCGATGCCGCCGCCCATCGAGTGCCCGACCAGGTGGACCCGCTCGATGCCGAGCGCTGCGAGGGCGCGATCGAGATCGGCGGCGAAGCTGGAGCCGTCGACCGGACCGCTCAGCGCCTTGGTCGACCCGCCGTGACCGGGCAGGTCGAAAGCGAGCGTGCGATGGCGCTCGGCCAGTGCCGGCTGGTTAAACATCCAGGTGTTGAGGTCGGCGCCAAAGCCATGAATGAACACGAGAGGCGGACCCTCGCCGCTGCCGAGTTCGAGACAGCGCAGCCGGTAATCGCCGGCCTCGACCTCGTGCGGCACCACGCCGGCGTCTTCCGCGGCGTCTTCCGCCACCGGCTCGGGCGCGACGAAAGCGGCGACAAACGTGGCGACCTCGGCATCTGGCACGCTCGCCGGCGCCGCCACCGCGAGCAGCGCGCCGATTGGCAGCATCGCCCCGGCCGCGGCGACGATGCGGCGCAGGGTGCCGGGCTCGCGGGCCTCGAAGACATTGGTGATCTTGGTCGTCTCGATTTCGAGCAGTTCGTCGCCCGCGCGATAGCTCTCGCCCTCCGCCTTGAGCCAGCCGAGAACCTTGCCCTCGGTCATCGTGAGGCCCCATTTCGGCATCGTGATCGCGGTGATCTCGCTCATCTCTCCACAGCCCCAATCCGTCATCCCGGCGCAGGCCGGGATCCACTCATCAGCGAATGGACACCGGGAAAATGGGCCCCGGCCTTCGCCGGGGACACGATCTACTTTGAATATGCGTATACCTCGCGCACCGCGGCGGCGATCTTGTCCGGGCTCGGGATGTAGAGCTTTTCGAGCGTGGGGGTGAACGGCACCGGGGTGTGCGGGGCGGTCACCCGGCGGATCGGCGCCTTCAGGGCCCCAAAGGCGCGGTCGGCGACGAGGGCGGCGATGTCGGTCGCGATTCCGCAGCGCGGCGTCGCCTCGTCGACGATGACGAGGCGGCCGGTGCGCTCGACGCTCTCCAATATCGTGTCTTCGTCCAGGGGCGAGGTGGTGCGCGGGTCGATCAGCTCGACCTCGACCCCGTCCTTGGCCAAGGCCTCGGCTGCCTCGCCGGCGTAGTGCACCATGCGGGCGAGCGCGACAACCGTCACATCGTCGCCGTCGCGCACGATGTTGGCCTCGCCAAACGGGATCGTATAGGGCTCGTCCGGCACCTCGGCGCGCAGATCGTACATCAGCTTGTGTTCGCAGAAGATCACCGGGTCGTCATCGCGGATCGCCTGAATGAGGAGGCCCTTGGCGTCATAGGCGTTGCTTGGCACGACGCATTTGAGGCCCGGCACCGCGGTGAAGATGCCGTAAGGGCTTTGCGAATGCTGCGCGGCGGCGCTCCGGCCGGCGCCGATCATCGTGCGGATGACCAGAGGCGTCGTCGCCTTGCCGCCGAACATGTAGCGGAACTTGGCGGCCTGGTTGAAGATCTGGTCGAAGCAGACGCCGAAAAAGTCGCTAAACATCAATTCGGCGACGGGCCTGAGGCCGGTGACGGCGGCGCCGGCGGCCGCGCCCATGATCGCAGACTCGGTGATCGGCGTGTCGATGACCCGGGCTTCGCCGAACTCGCCGAAGAGGCCCTTGGTCACCCCGAGCACCCCGCCATAGGCGTCGCGCTGGCCCTCGCTGCCGGCTCCGCCGGCGACATCCTCGCCGATCACGATGATGCGCGGGTCGCGCCGCATCTCCTGGGCGAGCGCCTCGTTCAGCGCCTGACGGATCGATTTCTGCGGCACCGCGCGGGCTCCTCAATACGACTTATAGACATCGGTCAGCAGCGCGCTTTCCGGGGGCACCGGCGCTTCGCGGGCAGTCGCGACGGCGCGATCAATCAGCGCCGCGACCTCGCCGTCAACCGCGTCGAGTTCGGCAACCTCCAGCAGCGCCGCCTCGCCGACGCGGCGGCGGAAATGCAGGAGGCAGTCGCGCTCCTCGCGCAGCGTCTTCACCTCGTCCTTGCCGCGGTAGAGCTGCGCGTCGCCCGAATGGTGGCCATAGAAGCGGCAGGTGTCGACCTCGATCACGCTTGGTCCACCACCCGAACGGGCGCGCTCGACGGCCTCCCACGCGGCCTCGTGCACCGCGAAGAAATCGTCGCCGTTTGCTTTGACCGCCGGCAGGCCGAAGCCGCCGGCACGACCGGCAATGTCGCCGCTGCCGAGGTGATAGGCGACTCCGGTGCCCTCGCCGTACTGGTTGTTCTCGAAGACGAAGACAGCGGGAAGCTTGAGCACCACGGCCATGTTCAAGGCCTCGAAGGTGGTGCCCTGGTTGGAGGCGCCATCGCCCGAGAAGCACACCGCGACGGTGCCGGTGCCCAGAGTCTTCGCGGTCAAGGCGGCACCGACCACCAAAGGCGGGCCGCCGCCGACGATGCCGTTGGCGCCGAGCATCCCCTCGTTGAGGTCGGCGATGTGCATCGAGCCGCCCTTGCCGCCGCAGAGCCCTCCGGCCTTGCCGAACAGCTCCTGCATCATGCCGACGACATCGCAGCCCTTGGCGATCGAGTGGCCGTGCCCGCGATGGGTCGAGGCGATGTAGTCCTTGGGCCCGAGATGCATGCACATCCCGACGGCCGAGGCTTCTTCCCCGGCATAGAGATGGACAAAGCCGGGGATGCCGCCCTTCGAGAACTCCTCCTGCACGCGCTCCTCGAAGCGGCGGATCGTCGCCATGCTGCGATAGGCCCGGACCAGTTCCTCACGGCTCAACTGCATGTGAATCTCCCGCTCAGCTAGTCTAGGTCCCGGCGAAGGCCGGGACCCGCTTCTCGACCACTCCTGACTCGGACAAATGGGTCCCTGCCTGCGCAGGGACCTAGTTATGGCTACGCGGCGAACCCGTAGAGCCGGGCGACGTTGCCGCGGGTGATCTTGAAGATGTCCTCGGCGCTGGCGTCCGCGAAGTCGCGGGCGACGACCTCCTGCGAATTGGGCCAGGACGAGGCCTGGTGCGGGTAGTCCGAAGACCACATCATGCGGTCGACGCCGATAAACTGGCGGCTCTGCACCCCGACATAATCAAAGATGTAGGTCGCCCACATCTGCCGCGCAAAATACTCGCTCGGCTTCAGTTTGATGCCGAAATCGCGCGAGCGGGTCGTGAAGCGGTCCATGCGCTGCAGGAAATAGGGGATCCAGCCGACGTTGTTTTCGGCCGAGACGATCTGCAAATTGGGGAAGCGGTCGAGCACGCCCGAGAATATCAGCACGGCAAACGATTTCTCGACCTCGTGGCCGAGCACGACCGAGCGCATGTAACGCTCGCCCCAGTTCCATTGGCTCTCGACGCCCATGCCGGTGATGGCGTGCAGCGAGATCGGCATCTTCAATTCTTGGGCGGCCGCCCAGAACGGGTCATAGGCAGTCGAGCTGTAAGGCGCTTCCTGCGGCGGCGAGCACCAGATCATCGCGCCCTTCAACCCCATCTTGGCGCAGCGTTCGAGTTCCTGGGCGCCGGCCTTTGGGTCGTAGAGCGAAATCATCGCGAGACCGGCCATGTGCTTCGGGTCGTAGCTGACGAACTCGGCGAGCCAATCGTTGTAGACACGGAAGCACTCGGCCTGCAATCCGGCGTCCTTGAGCCAGAAGATGCGGAAACCGAGCGTGGTGTAGAGCACGTCGGCCTCGACCCCGTCGACCGCGTTGTCCTTTTTGCGCTCGGCCGGGTCCCAGCCGCCGGGCCGAGCGTCGGCATAAGTGGCTTGCGTCAGGAACGTTTTCAGCTCCTCCGGGCTCTTGCCCGCGCCAAAGCCGATCCCGATCGGGTGCGGGGCGTAGCCCTCGTAATGAAAATACGCGCCCTCCTTGCCGCCGGGCGGGTTGACCATCAGCTGCGGCGCCCGCTCGCGGTAGGCCTTGTCGACCCGGCTCACCCACAGATCGGGCGGCTCATTGACATGCGAATCGGCGGAAATCAGACGATAATTCGGCATGACATTCCTCCCCGGACAGTGTTGGGCGATTTTGCGCCGTTCCGGTGCCGATCGCTACGGGTTTGCAATGGGGCGCCGTGTGATCGCAAGCGCCGCGGCGCAGACAAATGCCGGCGCGGCGAGTAAAGTGACATGCGGCGACGGCCCGACATCGCCGCTGGCGAGGAAAAGAGGTATGGAGATGCCCGACGCGAAGATGGGACGCCGCGGCGCAGCGCCGGATTTCGACGAGTTGCTGGCGGCAGCCGAAGCGCTGGTGCCGGTGCTGCACGAGCGCGCCGACCGCGCCGAGGAGCTGCGCCGTTTGCCCGACGAGACGATCGCCGATCTGCATCGCACCGGCTTGTTCCGCATTCTGCAGCCGGGGCGCGTGGGGGGCAGCGAATTGCCGTTCCGCTCGATCGTCGAGCTCGTCGCGGTGATCGGCCGGGGCTGCGGCTCGACCGCCTGGGTCTTGGCCAATCTCGCCGCGCATCATTGGCTCTTGGGCATGTGGGCGCCCGAGGCGCAGGACGAGATCTGGGGCGAGTCGCCCGACAACCTGATCGGCTCGGCGCTGATTTTCCCGCGAGGGCGGGCGCGGCGCGTCGACGGCGGCTATCGCGTGACCGGGCGTTGGCCATTTTCGAGCGGGGTCGATGCCGTGGCGTGGAACCTGATCGGCGCGATCGTGCAGGACGAGGAGGCCGGCACCAGCGAGCCCCGCATCTTCCTGATGCCAAGGAGCGACTATACGATCATCGACACCTGGCACGTCATCGGGCTGGCGGGCACCGGCAGCAAGGACGTTGCGGTCAAGGATGTCTTTGTCCCCGAGTATCGCAGCCTCGCGGTCGCCCAGATCACCGGCGGACCCAACCCGGGCAGCCGGGTCAATCAATCGATCCTTTATCAGCTCCCGGCCATCAGCTTGTTCGCCTTTTGCATCGCCGGGGTCGCGCTCGGCATCGCGGAGGGCGTCATCGAGTATTTCGTCCAGACCATGCGTACCCGCACCAGCTACTACACCGGCCGCAGCCTTGCCGATTTTGTCACGCTGCAGGTGCATCTGGCCGAGGCCACGGCAATGACCGACGCGGCGCGGGCGGTCATGCTCAGCGATTGCGACGAGGCCGAGCGGGTCGTCGCCGATGGCGGCGTGCCGAGCCTCGATCAGCGCGCCCGCTACCGCCGCGACGGCGCCTATGCCGCAACCCTCTGCACCAAGGCGGTCGACCTGTTGTTCGCCGCGACCGGCGGCGGCGCGATTTATGCACGCAACCCGCTGCAGCGCGCCTTCCGCGACGTGCACGCCGCCAACGCGCATTATGTCCTCAACTGGGACATCAACGGCGCGATGTACGGGCGCGTCGCGCTCGGCCTGTCGCCTGACGCGACGCTGTAAACGCGAAGTCGAGGAACGCCAAGGAGCTATCGTGTCAAAGGATATTCCGGGTAGCCACCAGGCGGATGTGCACAGCACCGCCGCCGAGGGCTTCAACGCCCGCGAGTTGCGCAACGCGCTCGGCTCTTTCGCCACCGGTGTCACCATCGTCACGACGCGCGGCCGCGACGGCAAGCTCCACGGGATGACCGCGAACTCGTTCACCTCGGTGTCGCTGGACCCGCCTTTGGTGCTGTGGAGCAGCTCGCTCTACGCGCAGAGCCTGCCGGCCTTTCAGGAAGGCTCGCATTTCGTCGTCAACATCCTGGCCTTCGACCAGATCGAATTGTCGAACAAGTTCGCCAAGCAGAGCGACGACAAATTCGTCGATGTCGACCACATCATCCCCGAGATCGGCGCCCCGATCCTCATCGGCTCGGCGGCGCATTTCGAATGCCGCAACGAATTCCGCCATTACGGCGGCGACCACATCATCTTCATCGGCCATGTCGAGCGCTTTGCCTACACCGACAAGCCGACGCTCTTGTTCTGCCGCGGTAAATACATGCGCGGCGAGCCGATCCTGCAAGGCTGAGAGGTTGACGACCATGCTCTCCAACGCACAACGCGCCGCCTATGACCGCGACGGCGTCATCGTCGTCCCGGATGTGTTCTCCACAGCCGAGATCGACGAACTGCGGGCGGTTACCGACGGGTTTGTCGCGCGCGCGGCGCAGGTCAGTGCCAATGACGAGATCTATGATCTCGAAGACTCGCATTGCGCCGGCGAGCCGCGGGTGCGCCGCCTGAAGGCGCCGCATCTGATCGACCCGGCCTATTTCCGCGCCAGCCGCAACCAAAAAGTCGTCGCGATCCTCACGGATCTTTGGGGCAGCGTGCGCTTCGACACCGGCAAGCTCAACATGAAGTCGGCGGGGTATGGCGCGCCGGTCGAATGGCACCAGGATTGGGCCTTCTATCCGCACACCAACGACGATCTCGCCGCGGCCGGGATCATGCTCGACGATGTCGACATGGAGAACGGCCCGATGCTCGTCGCCCCGGGCACCCACAGGGGCCCGGTCTGGGACCATCATGGGCCGGACGGCCGGTTTTGCGGCGCGATCGACCCGGCGCGCTTAGCACAAGAGGGGGGCGAGCTCGACCTGTCGCGCGCGCTGCCCTGCCTCGGCAAGGCGGGCTCGGTGACAGTCCACCATGTCCGCGCGGTGCACGGCTCGGCGACCAATTTCTCGGGGCGCGAGCGCCGGTTCCTGCTCTATCAATACCGTGCCGCCGATGCCTGGCCGCTCTTGGGCTTCAAGGACGGCATCGACAAGTTCAACGAGCTGTTGCTCGCCGGCGAGCCGACCATCGAGCCGCGCCTCACACCGGTGCCGGTGCGCCTCCCGCTGCCTCCGGCCGAATATCAGGGCTCGATCTACGAGAACCAGCGCGCCAGCGACCGCCGTTATTTCGCGACCGCCGAAACCGCGCGCGCCGCCGCGGAGTAGCCGCCGCTACGGCAATTTCTCGCCGCGTGTATACCGCCGCCAGGCGCTCATCTGGATTGCGGAAGTGAGACAGTGCACGACGACGGGCCGGGTCTTCACCGCGAAGGCGCGGGCGATGCCGTCCGCGATCTCGGGGTCGTTCCTGATCGTGATCCCCTCGGCGCCGAAGGAACGGCCCCAGGCGGCGAAATCGGGGTTGGTGAGGCGGGTTCCTGCCATGAACGGCCGCTCGGGGTAGCGCACATAGGAGTGCATGCCGATCGTGCCGTACATCCCGTTGTCCGAGATGATCATGATCGGGTTGGCGCCATATTGAACTGCGGTTGCGATCTCATTGCCGGTCATCAGGGCGCCTCCGTCGCCGACAAACGCGACCACCTGCGTTCCCGGCCGCCGCAACGCTGCTGCCACCGCCATCGGCACTCCGGAGCCCATTGCGCCGACGACGGAAGCCAGGAACACCTGGCTCTGGCGGAACCCGATATAGCGGTGGACAAAGCTGCCGAAATTGCCGGCATCGGTCGTCACCGTCGCATCGGCGGCGAGGTGCTTGTCGACCTCGCAGACGATCGCTGCGAAATTGATCCCGTCGCTCGTCGACTCCCATTCCTTGGCCAGCAGCCGGCGGTGGATCGCGTGGAGCCCCGCGACCCACGGCGCGCGCTTTTTCGCATCATCCGGCGCGCCGCGCTTCAGTAACGCCTTCACGACCTCATGCGGGTCGCATGGCATGCCGAAAGCGGGGCGCCATACCCGGCCGACCTCGTTGGGGTCTGGCCAGACATGGACAAACGGCAATTGCGGCGTTGGCGCCTTAGGAAAGGTGTAGGACTGGCTGACGCTGTCGGTCATCCGCTCGCCGAGCGCCACCATCAGATCGGCTTTCTTCATCTCGCCGATCAGCGCCGGCGGGACGCGGATCCCCATATATCCGCCGAAATTGGGATGGGTCGCGTCGAACAGTTGCGGCCGGCGATGGGTCGGGCTGATCGGCAACACCCAATCCTCGGCGAGCCGGTTGAGGTCGCCAAGGGCTGCCTTGTCGTGCACCGCGTCGGCCAGGAGCGCGGCGCCGACCAGCACCAGAGGCCGCTCGGCCCGGGCCAGCATCTCGGCGAGCTGGTCGAGATCGGCGGCGCGCGGGCCGGCGACAACGCGCGGCCGCGGCGGATCGAGCTCGGCCGCGGTCTCCTCGTCGAAGATGTCCTCCGGCAGGATCACCGCGACCGGGCCCGGCGTGCCGCTTTCGGCGAGATGGAAGGCGCGGGCGATCGCTTCGGAGGCCTGTTCCGGCTGGTTGACCTCGATCACCTCTTTCGTCACGTCGGACAAGAGGCGCGAATAGTTCTGCTCCTGCAGCGCCAGGCGCCCGAAATCCTGGCGCTCGACCTGGCCGACCAGCATCACCAGCGGGGTCGCGTCGTGATAGGCCGAATGCAGCGCCACCATCGCGTTCGACAAGCCCGGCCCGCGCGACACAATCGCGACGCCGGCGCGGTCGCGCAACCGGCCGTCGGCGACCGCCATGTAGCCGGCGCCGCCCTCGTGCCGGCAAACGATGACGCGGATCGAGTTGCGCTCGATGAGTGCGCTGGTCAGCCCGATATAGCTCTCGCCGGGGACGCAGTAGACTTGGTCGACATCGTGCGCTTCAAGGCTTTCCGCCAAAAGGCGGGCGACGGTGCGGCTCATCTTGCGGCGTATTCCCTGTGTGGGGTCGCGGCCGGCTTTGGCCACCGGGCTAGGGATACCGCAACTGCCTTGGAAGGCGCAATTGACCCCGCCTTGCGGACGGTCCCGCGTTAGGGCCGGTGCGGCTTTTTGGCGTGCTGGATCATGATCCGATCGACGAGCTGTTTGCGCTTTGCCTGGGCACCAAGGAGTTCCCGGGCCAATTTTTGTGCGCGCTCGTGCTTGCCGTGCTTTTCGGCAAACCAGTGACGCTCCTGCAACTCCTCGATGTGGGCCCTGACGACCTCCAGTTGAGCCAATTCACCATGCGACATTAGACCACCCCACACGGATAACCCCGGGCGGCATCACACACGATCTTTGTTAATTACGAATTAAATCCCCCAATCCTCGAACCGTCGTTAAACGGGCCGGTTAGTCCTGCTTTCGCGGCGGCGGCAGCGGCGCTAGGTTAAACATCGCGGCTTCCGCCGCCCCGATCGGGAGGACCGCCGATGGAAATAGAGGCCGCCGTCTTTCGCAAGGTGAAGGAACCGCTGACGATCGAGGCGGTCGATATCGACAAGCCCTGGGGACGCGAGGTCTTGGTGCGTACCGTCGCCACCGGCGTCTGCCACAGCGACCTGCACGTCGTCGACGGGCAGGGCCGGTTTCCGCTCGACCGGCCGATCGTCCTGGGGCACGAGGGCGCCGGCATCGTCGAGGCGGTCGGCACCGATGTGACGACGGTGCAACTGGGGGATCATGTCGTGGCCTGCCTCTCCGGCTTTTGCGGCAGTTGTCCGCAATGCCTGGTGGGACACCCGAATTTGTGCACCGGCGGCATCGTCGCCCGGCCCGACAGCGCGGCGCCGCGCCTGTCGCAGCAGGGCCGGCCGCTGCGCCAGTTCATCGCGATTTCGAGCTATGCCGAAAAGATGCTGCTGCACGAGAACTCGGTGGTGAAGATCGACCCGGAAATCCCGCTCGACCGCGCCGCTCTCGTCGGCTGCGGTGTGTTGACCGGGGTCGGAGCGGCGTTGCGCAGCTCGGGGCTCGAAGCCGGGCAGACGGTCGCAGTGTTTGGCTGCGGCGGGGTCGGGCTGTCGATCATCCAGGGGGCGCGGATCGGCGCGGCGCGCCAGATCATCGCCGTCGACATGTTCGCCTCGAAGGAGGAGATGGCGAAGCGCGCCGGCGCGACCGATTTCGTCAATAGCGCCGAGGATGATCCCGTGAAGGCGGTGCGCGACCTGACCGGCGGGCTCGGGGTCGATCACGCGTTCGAGGCGGTGGGATTGCCCAAGCTCTGCCGGCAGGCGATCGAGAGCCTGGCGATCCGCGGCACCGCGACGATCGTCGGCGTGTTGCCGCCCGACGCGATGATCGAGTTCCCGTGGATGGCGATCCGCCCGGAATGCAAGGTGCAAACCTCGCGGATGGGCTCAAACCGCTTCCGCATCGACATCCCGCTCTATCTCGATTTCTACCGCCAGGGCCGCCTGAACCTCGACGACATGGTGACAAGGCGTGGCCATCTCGGCGACATCAACGAGGCCTTCCGCGCGATGAAGGCGGGCGAGGTCGCCCGGACCGTGCTGACCTTCGATTAGAGGGCTATGATTGTCGCTGTAACGTGTCGCAAATCACCGAAACGCTGAAACGGCGGCCGCCTCGCGATCGGCAGGCGGGCGGCGGCGCTGCGCTCAAAATCCCCGGTAACATCTACCGCTATGTTCTGGAAACGAGCGGTTGGCACCAGCTGTCGCTGGTAGTGCTGACCGTCGCTGTGTTTCTGCTCGAGATCGTGCCGCTCGAGTTGCAGCGCCGGGTGGTCAACGACCTCGTCAAGCACCGGGATTATCGCTTCATCCTGATCCTGTGCGCAGTTTACGCCGGCACTGTTCTGGTGCAGGGCGCCACCAAGCTCGCCCTCAACATCTATCGCAGCTGGGTCGCCGAGCGCGCGACCCGCGATCTGCGGCGCCGGGTGCATGCCCTGGTCAGCTCGACCTCCACCGCTTCATCAACGCCCGAAGCGGAAGGGGTGCAGGCCTCGATGATCGTCGCCGAGGTCGAATCGATCGGCGGGTTTGTCGGCGGGAGCGTTTCCGAGCCGCTCTTGCAGGGCGGCATTCTGGTTTCCGTGCTGGCCTACATGATCCATGTCGATTTTTGGATGGCGGCCACGGCGTTCGTTCTCTTCGTCCCCCAACTGGTCTTCGTGCCGCTGATGCAGGGCGCGATGAACCGGCGCACCGGAGCGCGCATTCAGATCATCCGCCAGCTCAGCATCAGCGTCGTCGAAGGCAAAAGCAGCGACGCCGCTCGCGACCGGGCCGACGACGAGCGCATCCAGCACGTCTTTGAGCTCAACATGGGAATCTTTCGCCTGAAGTTCTCGATGAACTTCCTGATGAACCTGAGCACCCAGCTCCAGATCATCGGCGCGCTCTTGGTCGGCGGATGGGCAGTCTATGCCGATCGCCTGGAAATCGGCGGTGTCGTGGCCTTCATCTCGGGCATCGGCCGGATCACCGACCCGTGGGGCGATCTGGTCAACTACTTTCGCGAGGTCAACATCACGCAGGTCAAATACGGCTTGGTGCGCGACGCGATCAATCAACAGGCGCAGGATCAGAGGCCGGACGAGACCTGATTGGGGCGCTTGCTATCCATCGGGACCCCAGCCAATGATTTGCGCACCGGGCCGCTCAGGAGAAGGACGATGGGCTATCAGCATATCCGGGTCGAGCCTATTTCGAGCAACGTCGGGGCCGAGATTGCCGGCGTCGATCTGGCGGCGCCGCTGCCAGGCGAGGTTTTTGCCGAGATCCGCCGCGCCTTTGGCGAGCACGGCGTCGTGTTCTTCCACGACCAGCGTCTGACACCGCAGCAGCACGTCGCCTTTGCAGAGCGGTTTGCCCCGATCGACATAAATCGCTTCTTCGCCGCGGTGCCCGGCTACCCGATGATCGCCGAGGTTCGCAAGGAGCCCGACCAGACCCGCAACATCGGCGGCGGCTGGCACACCGACCACAGCTACGACGAGGTGCCGGCGCTTGGCTCGATGCTCTATGCCCGCGAGGTGCCGAAGACCGGCGGCGACACGCTGTTCGCCGGCATGTACGCCGCCTATGACGCGCTCTCGGACGGGCTCAAATCGACCCTGGAGGGCTTACGCGCCTGTCATTCGAGCCGGCACGTGTTCGGGCCCGAAGCGCAGGCGCGGCGCGGCGACCTCGCCGGCCGCATCGGCAACCCCGAGCTGGCGACCCAGGATGCCGTTCATCCGGTCATCATCCGCCATCCGGAGACCGGCCGTCGGGCGCTTTATGTCAACCCAGGCTTCACGCTGCGGTTCGACGGCTGGACCGAGGAGGAGTCGGCTCCGCTGCTGCAATACCTCTATCGCCACGCGACCAAGCCTGAATTCACCTGCCGCTTTCATTGGCGCGAGGGTTCGCTGGCGCTGTGGGACAACCGCTCGACCTGGCACTTCGCGGTCAACGACTATCACGGCGAGCGTCGCCTGCTGCACCGCATCACTATTGCGGGCTCGCCGCTGAACTGAACCTCAATTGGAGACTGAAATGATCAAGGTCAGCGTGCTCTACCCCTATGAAGAGGGTGCAAGCTTCGACATGAACTATTATCTCAGCCGCCATATCCCGATGGTGCGCGAGAAGCTCGGGGCCGCCGTCAAGGGAGCGGCGGTCGAGCAAGGCCTGGGCGGTGCCACCCCCGGGTCGCACCCGACTTATGTCGCGATGGGGCATATATTGTTCGACTCGGTGGATTCGTTTCAGGCGGCTTTCGCCCCACACGCAGCGGCGATCATGGCGGATATCCCGAATTACACCGCGATCCAGCCGATCATCCAGATCAGCGACGTCAAGATGTCGTGACAAGCCCTTCGCCGGGGCGGGAGTTACAGGAGAGCTGCCGATGCACGCGATCCGCATCGATAGAACCAAGCCGCTCGCCGCGGAGCCTCATCTCGGGCACAACCGTTACCATCCGGACATCGCGCCAGCCGCCGAGGTGGGCGAGGGCGAGGAGATCGCGCTGGAGACGCGTGACGCGCTCGACGGCCAGATCAAGCCCGGCATGGCCGCTGCCGAACTGGCGTCGATCGAGGCTGGCGTCGTCCACCCGCTGACCGGTCCGGTCTTCGTCAAGGGCGCACAGCCCGGCGATATCCTCGAAATCGAATTTACCGACATCATCGCGCAAGCGGCCGCGTTCAGCTGCATCATGCCGGGGCTCGGCTTTCTGCGCGATGTGTTCACCGCGCCGTTCCTGGTGCATTGGCGGATTGCCGACGGCTGGGCCAGCTCGGCGCAGATCCCGGGCGTGCGCATCCCCGGCGCGCCGTTTATGGGCGTCTCGGCGGTGGCGCCCTCGGCTGCCAAGCTCGCCGAGTGGACCGCGCGCGAGCAGCGGGTCATCGACAAGGGCGGGTTTGCGCTGCCGCCCGACCCGGCCGGCGCGGTGCCGACGGGACCCTGCGGTCTGGCCGGGCTGCGCACCCTGCCGCCGCGCGAAAACGGCGGCAATTTCGATGTGAAGCAGCTGACCAAGGGCGCCAAGCTTTTCTTGCCGGTCTTCGAGGAGGGCGGGCTGTTCTCCACCGGCGACGGGCATTTCGCGCAGGGTGACGGCGAGGTGTGCGTGACCGCGGTCGAGATGGGCGCCACCGCCGTGGTCCGCTTCAAGCTGCACAAGGGGCTGGCCGACCGGCGCAAATTTTCGGCGCCGGTGTTCTCGCGCACGAACTATTTTACCGACCCGCGGTTTGCCGCGCCCGAGCGCTTCCTCGGGGTCATGGGCATGCCGATCAACGCCGCCGGCGAGATCGAGGCGGAAAACCTGACGCTGGCCTGCCGCAACGCCGTCCTCAACATGATCGAATTGTTGCAGGAACGCGGCTTCAGCCGCGAGCAGGCCTATGTGATCTGCTCGGTGGCGGTCGATCTGCGGATCTCTAACGTCGTCGACGTGCCCAACTATGTCGTATCGGCGCTGCTGCCCGAAGCGATCTTCGACGGGGATTGAACTACCGGATCAACAGAATCTCGACGCCGACATCGAGGCTTGCCCAGATCCGGTCTGCGGTGACGACTGGGCGGTCAAGCGCAAGCCCGAGGGCTAGGCAAGCCCGATCTGCAAGGGAAAGGCCCGCCTGCCTGGTGGCGACACGCAGTCGCGCCGCAGCTCGGGCCTGTGTTGCGTCGAACGAAATCACTCGCAGGCCCAATTCTTCCACCGCCGCATCGGCTTCCTCCCCGCGAAGCCCTCCGGAACAGAGCCTTTCCAGAACTTCGGAGAAATTTACCGCGCTGATGGTCGCTCCGAAGAGTCGCCTCGGCGCGAATTCGTCGAACGGTTCTTGTTTGAGTAATGCGAGAATCGCGGAGGCGTCGGCGACGATTACACCGTCACTCACGCTTTGCCTCTGCTCGACGCTCAGCAATTAATTCCGCGACGAGATCGCGGTCTTTCGGCACGCGACGCGCGACTATGGCTTGCGCGGCCTTGATTGCTTGCTCCGGCGTCCGCAAACGCAATTCACCTTTGCCTATCGCTTCGATCAGGAGATCATCGCCAGGTTTCAGTCCAGCTGCCGCCCGACACTCGGCCGGGATGACGATTCGACCCTGTTGGTTGATCCGGGTTTTTGCCGCCATGACCTGACACCGTTAGCCTGACATGAATATTTCATATGACACATTGCGTCCATAATGTCAATTGACCACCCCTCGGCCTGCGCGCAAATGACCCTGTCCTTGTCATTGCCGGCGAAGCGAAGCAATCTCGATGGTCGCCGCTGTGGCTATTGCGGCACAAATCCTTCGCGGAGCGCGCGATGTTGACCACCACAAGTGACATGATCCTGCCGACCGCGATCACCGGGTCGTATCCGCGCCCGTTGTGGTTTGACGCCAGCCTGCAGGGCCGCTCGTTCAAGACGATGCTGGGCGACTCGTTGTTCCGCGAGCAGTATCTAGACGCCGTAGCCGCGGTCATCAACGCGCAGGAGGCCGCCGGGCTCGACATTGTCACCGACGGCGACAGCCGCTTCGACCTCGCGGTCGGTGGCAAATCGTGGTTCTTCTATCCGATCGAGCGCCTCGGCGGCGTCACCGGCCACCGCGACACCTCGCGCGGCTGGATGCAGCGCCACGGCCTCAAGCCCGGCAAGATTCTGTGGGAGGTGCAGGAGGCCTATCAGCCCGGGGTCGTGACCGAGAAGCTCAGCCGCGGTCCGCTCGAATACGCCGCGATCTGGCAGATCGCCCAGCGGCTTTCCGACCGGCCGGTCAAGTTCGGCGCGATCTGCGCGCCAGCGCTCGCGTCGATGCTTTGGGACGAGCATTACCACGACGACAAGGCGCTGGTGCTCGATCTGTGCGACATCATGAACGCCGAGTTCAAGGAATTGGCCGCCGCCGGTTGTCCGGTGATTCAGGTCGAGGAGCCGCGCCATCACGGACTGACGACGCTGCCGCAATGCACCGACAAGGATCTTGAATTCCAGACCGAGGCGTTCAACCGCCAGCTCGCCGGGGTCGAAGCCGAGATCTGGGTGCACACCTGCTGGGGCAACCCGAATCAGCAGCGCGTCTATTGGGAGGTGCCGAGCTACGAGCGCGCCCTGCCGCACCTCTTACAATTGAACGCCGACGTCATCACCTTCGAATGCGCCTCAAGCGATGGCAAGGATTTAGCGCTCTTCGGCAAATACAAGACGGACAAGAAGATCGGCATCGGCGTCGTCAGCCACTGCAACACGATCGTCGAGCCGGCCGAGCACGTCGCGAACCTCATCCGCCGCGCGCTCGAATACATACCGCCCGAGCAGCTCGTCGTCACCACCGATTGCGGTTTCGGGCGCGAAGGCCTCTCGCGCCGCATCGCCTATTACAAATGCGTGGCCCTCGTCGAGGGCACCAACATTGTGCGCCGCGAGCTGGGCCTCCCCGAAGCCCACGTCCCGCCGCCGACCCGCGGTTGTACTTTGCGACAACCCATCAGGGATGACCGGACGCGGTGGGGCAGATCTTGGGCGTTCTGGTGTGGTCGAGCCGCCCCGAATAGCCGGTGGGTTCGCCTACGAGCTCGGCGCCGGGATCATCTATTTGGGCTGCTGTTTCCTCTCTTTCTTCGGCGCTTGGTGGGTCGGCAGCCTGTTTCCTGGGGAACGGGCGCAGCTTTGCGCCGGCATCATCGCCTTTATCGCGCTCGGGCTGGCGACGACGTGGTTTGCGGTGTTTTACCTGACTTGACGCGAGCCGTGCATTTCCCCTTTAAAGCAAGCGCAAGACGGAAAAGCGCAGCGCCTTCCGCCAGATCACCGTGCATCGGCGGAATACGCTGCGCTTTTCCGCCCTACGGCTAGCTGCCAGGATGAGTCAGGATTCGAAGAGACCGGGCTGGCGTCTTGGCTTTGTAACGCGCGGACCTCGACGCTGATAGGCCGCCCACGCGTTACAGAGGCGTTCAAGAAAACGCGATAAACCCTCGTCATCGAGCACCTTGAGCGTATGCCAGTTATACAACCGTAGCCGACGGGCAGTGCTGTGGTCCGGTATAGCGACCGAAATGAAATCAAGGTCGAGCCACATGTATGCGGGATTGTCTTTCTTCAGAGCCGTAATGAGAATGGCTGCGGCGGCACTACGCTGCCAATCTGACAGCGGTTGTCGCCAAAAATGTAGAACCATTAGGCGATCTGGGGAACGATATCGGAGCCATACCGGCGAGACGCCGAGCTCCAATCCGTTAGGCAAAAGAATTTCCATCGGCTTCAGTCGAGCCACCCCAGCGGGAAGTTCTTTCGTCAAAAAAGATTTCGATGCCGCGAGGACATCTTCGGCGCACCTGCGTTCGGTCCCATCGTGCAGCCGTCGCGCTTGTACGAGTGCTTCCTCGATGGTGAAATGACCTCGCAAGACGCCAATAAAAAGATCGCGCGCCGGATCATATATCGGGGGCGATGGGCGTTCCGCATGCACAAGCTCCCGAATCGTGCGCTCCTGGTCGTCGCCTACCATTGAGACGGCGGACAGGAACGTCGGGAGCGCGGTGAGCGGCTTACTGAGCGCGTTCTCCAAATGGTGTGACCCCGTGGAACGACCTCCCCAAACATAGCACATCTCGAACAAAATAGGAACCGAGTACCGGGTTCCGACCTGCGCCGGGAACGACAAGCGCCGTCAGGCCGCCAGTTCGAGGATCTCGCGGACTTGCGCCGGGCCGGCGATCGGCCGCGGGTTGCGCGGCACCCACGGCGTCGCCATCGCTGCCTCGGCGATGCGAGCGAAGCTCTCCGGCCCGATCTTGACGGCACCGAGGCTGCGCGGCATGCCGAGCCCCCTGATGAAAGCATCGAGCACGTCGCCCGCATCCTCGCCCGGGTGGTCCATCGCCGCGGCAACGAGCGCCTGGCGCTCGGCGTTGGCGCTGTTGTTCCAGCGCAGCACAGCCGGCAGCATGATGCACGAGGTGTGGCCATGCGGGATGTCAAACGCCGCGCCCAGCACATAGCCGATGCCGTGGCTCGCGCCCATCGGCACACCGCCGGCGAGCGGCCCCATCGACAGCCATGAGCCGAGCTGGCAGTCGAGCCGCGCGTCGATGTCCGTCGGGTCGGCCTTGACCCGCGCCAGGCCACGGCAGAGCAACGCCAGCCCGTGCAGCGCCTGGGCGTCGCCAAAGGGGTTGGCCTCAGCGGAACAGACGCCCTCGACGCAATGGTCGACCGCGCGCACACCGGTCGACAGAAACAGCCATTCCGGCGTGTGCACGGTTACCGCCGGGTCGAGCACCACGACGCGCGGGATGATCTGTGGGTGGCGGATCAGTTCCTTGACCCGGCTGCGCTCCTCGGTGACGCCGGCGATCGCGCTGAACTCGCCAGCCGACAGCGTTGTCGGCACGGTGATCTGCGGGACCGCGGGCGGCTTCAAGGTGGGCGGCGGGCCGACCGCGCCGTCCGGCCCCGCCACAGGGCGCAGCGCGTCGATCGCCGCGGCGCTGCTTACATCGTTCGCGAGGCATAATTGCACTGCCTTGGCGCCGTCGGTCACCGAGCCGCCGCCCAGGGTCACGATCAAATCGGCCTTCGCGTCGCGCGCCATCGCGGCCGCCTCGATGACCGCATGGCGCGGCGTGTGCGGCGGCATATGGTCGAAGAGGCCGGCGAAGCGATTGCCGAGCGCGCGGCGCAGCTTGGCGATCTCGTCGGTCGTGCGGTTCAAGGTACCGCTGACCATCAGGAAAACTCGCTCGGCGTCGCGTCGCCGCGCCTCTTCGGCGACGATTTCGGCGGCCGGCCTGCCGAATGTTACCGCCTCCATCGCGCCGAACGCGATCCGACCCGATTGCGGCATGGCTCGTCCTCCCTCTTGTCGTGTGGCATCATAGCATCGGAAGCGGGACGGGAGCGGCATGACACCTGAGGAATTCCTCGGCCGCGTGCGGGCATTGTTGCCGGCGTTGCGCGAGCGCGCCCCGCGCGGCGAAGAGCTGCGCCACCTGCCCCCTGAGACCTTTGCCGATTTCCAGGAGCAGGGCCTCTTTCGCGCGATGCAGCCGAAGCGCTACGGCGGCTTCGAGCTCGATCCCGATACGTTTTACCAGGCGGTCGCCGAGGTCGGCGCGGTGTGCGGCTCATCGGGCTGGATCTTTGGCGTCGTCGGCGTCCACAACTGGCACCTCGCGCTGTTCCCGCCGCAGGCCCAGGAGGATGTCTGGGGCGCCGACACCAGCGTCCAGCTGTCGACCTCGCTCGCGCCGACCGGTACCGTCGAGCGCGCCCGCGGCGGCTTCCGCCTCTCCGGCCGCTGGTCGTTTTCGAGCGGCTGCGATTTCTGCCAATGGGCGGTGCTCGGCGGCATCGTTCCGGCACGGGAGCCCGGCGCGCCACCCGATGCGCGCACCTTCCTCCTGCCGCGCGGCGATTATGCGATCGACGACAACTGGCACGTCATGGGCCTCTGCGGCACCGGTAGCAAGGACATCGTCATCGAGGACGCCTTTGTGCCGGAGTACCGCACCCACTCCTACCTCGACGCCTTTCACCTGAAGAACCCGGGGATGGCGGTCAACGACGCACCGCTCTACCGGCTGCCGTTCGGCCTCCTCTTCGCTTATGCCCTTTCGGCCGCAGCGATCGGAGTGGCGATCGGCGCCTTTGCTGCGTTCCGCGAGCAGCAGCAGCGGCGCGTCAATCTGCGCGATGGCGGGCGTGTCGCCGAGGATCCGTTCACCCAGCTGCGTCTTGCCGAGTCGGCCGCCGAGACCAGTGCCGCGCATGACCGCATGCTCGCCAATTTCGCCGAGATGATGCGCCTCGCCCGCGCCGGCGAGGAGATCCCGCTCGCCCTGCGCGCCCGGGCCCGGTGGGACGCCGGCAAGGCGGTCGACTGGAGCGTCAGCGCCGTCGACCGCCTGATGATGGCATCGGGCGGCCGCGGCATCTTTCTCGCCAACCCGATCCAGCGCGCCTGGCGCGACATTCACGCGATGCAGGCGCATGCCGGCACCAACCTCGAGCGCGCCGCCGCCGTCTTCGGCCGCTCCGAATTCGGTCTGCCGCCGACCGATATCCGATTCTAGCTAGCGCCGGCGCGAGCGGCTCACCGATTTGATCGGGGTCCGCGGTCGTCCGGACATCTCGGCGATTTTTTGGTCCTGCGCCTCAATAAAGGGTTTGGCGAGCAGGTCGCCATCGATGTCGTCGAGTTCCGATCCCGGTACTTTGCGGTTCGAGGTTTGCGTGCCGTCCTCGTAGAGAACATCGAACAACACGAATTCCTCAACGCGGCGAGCCGTGGGGCGTCTGGCCATTCTTCAGTCCTTGTAAAGTTGCAGATTATGTCGCCGATCCCTGAGGAGCGATGGCGGAGCGAAACGTCACCAGGCGCTCCAGATCGCTATCCCATAAGGTGTGGCGCAAACCTCTCACCGCGGCGCCCAAGGTGAGCTTGGGCACCGATTGAAAGACGACATTTGCATTGTGGCATGCCTCGAGCCGGTAGTTCGGGATGCGCGGGTTCACGTGGTGCACATGATGAAAACCGATATTGCCGGTGAACCATTGGAGGAGGCGGGGCAGGTGCAGATGGGAGGTGCTTCTCAGCGCGGCCGTGGTGAAATCCCAACTGCCATCTGCGGCCCACAAGGCGTGCTCAAAGCGGTGTTGGACGGAGAACAGCCAAACGCCGGCAATCGATGCCACGATCATGATTGGGAGCTGAACCTGCACGACACGGCCGTACCCGAGAACCAGGCCCAAGCCGCCAAGGACGCCAGCCAACGCAATGTTCGTCAGGTAGATGGCGTGTCGCTCGCGCCGCCAGCCCTTGGCTCTATCGAACGGCGTCCGATAAAGGACGATGAATACGATCGGCGGCAACAGCAGGTTGGCGACGATCGGATGATGGGCGAGGCGCACGATCGCTCGCCGCCACCGCCTCAAGGCCCGATATTCCGCGACCGTCATGCACGAGGAATAGATATCCAGCCCACTGGCGGCGCGCCGATCGAGATTGTTCCACGAACCGTGATGTCTCGCATGCTGTCGGCGCCAAAAGGCGTAAGGTGTCAGCGTCATCAAGCTGCAGAGGGTACCGATCAAATCGTTCGCGCGTCGCGACTTGAAGAAGGAGCCGTGCCCGCAATCATGCTGAATGATGAAGATGCGGACGAGAAAGCCGGCGGCGATCACCGATAATGCCAGCGTGATCGCGAGCGAGACCGTGACGCAGAGGTACATCGCGGCACAGGTGGCGAAAAACCCGCCGAACGAGGTAGAAAGCTGCGCCAGGCTCCGCGCCAAAATCGGCGCCTGAAATGGCGCGCTGTCGCAGAAAATCGGCTCTGTCTGCGGCACCGATGCACCCCTCGCTAAAATCGTGCGATCGTTCGCGACCCCTTAGAGACATTCAGGAGGGAGACGCTTCCGTTGAGCCTAATGCCGTCAAGGCCGGCTCGCCGGTGGCTCGGTTGATCGGGCGGGATGCTGCCGCCAAGTTGTCGTCATGGTCCAAATTGTTGATGCGGAGATAGTGCTCCGCATGCTGGTAGTAATTATGCGCGCTGACTCGATCGTCGCTTCGTTCCGCTTCCCTCGCCAGGATGAGGTAGCGCTCGGTAATTTGGAAGGCGCTACCACGGACGCGTTCACCGGGGCCGTGGCTGTCGAGTAGCTGATTGTTTTGCGGCGCGCGCCGATGTTGGGTCGGCCTGTTTGTGCCGAGGCGGCCGTGGAAGCGCTGATCTGGTCCTGATCTCATGACACGCGCGACCTTGGTTGATTGAGCGGACGTGGCCGCCGACTTTTCGGCGGCGTCATGGCGCTCTCGCGTTTAGCGGCGTCCCGATCGGCAGCTTCCTTGGCGAGCCGAACAGCGCGCAGGCGCGCCGTTTTGGCGGCTTCGAGTTGCGTCTCGTCCGCGTTGGGCATGGTCACTTTCACATGGATGTGTTTTGCCATCATGAGTGCATCTCGATCTGGCACCGGCGTTGTCGCTCGGCGCGGTGTTTAATAGCGGCGGTGAATCAGTGATCGGGCCGTTGCGGGTTGGCGCGCACCCCAGCCGTCTCGGCCTCGGGGCAACTTCTCCAAGGTCTGAGCGATATATGGGGCGTCGCAGCCGATATGCACGCGGAATACCGATGGGTCGTTGTTTTGGACGAAGCGGTCGGGGCTGGTGTTCCGTTATCGACCCAGCATCCCGCGGCTTCTTGGACCCTTTGCGGGACCCGCTTCCGGCGCGACCAGCAGCAGCGCCAGTGACGCATTCTTTGACTTGGCCTGCTTAGGCTTTCTGACTTCCCAATTGGACTTACACTGTCCCTTCGCCATCACAAGCCTCCTTCCGTTGAGGGAAGCGCCAACGCGACAGGTAAGGGACTATGCCCGTTCGTGTGAACCGGCAACCCTAGGCTGTTTGCTATCTTGTGCTGGCTCATGGCGGCGGTCCTGAGAGCGAGACGGAGTGTCAACTTCTGGATTTTCAGGGTTCGCTCGTAGTCCTTGAGCGGTCGAAAATTAATTGGCACATCAAGAACTTCACCATTATATAATTCACGATGTTCGTCAAAATAAGCGGCAATCAGGTCTGCCAAAGTCTTGTACGCGACCTTCACCGCTTCGTTGTACGCCCCGTATGACGCGCTTTCGGCGTGCCCGCTATCGTCCTCGGAGGCAATCATGGGGTCCTCTATTTCCTTTTGGTCGCCAGAATGCGTTTACAATCCAGCCTAGTTGCCCGCACAAAATCCAAGTAATCCCATCTTACTCCAAAGACATGCGCGCATGGCAGGTTCGGAATCTACCTAGAACTCGTACCCGCGCGTAAAACCGCCCCGGTCGCAAGGTCGATCGGCTAGGATCGGCGAATCGGTTTGCCAGCGTCGCACAGGGCCGAGGCCCGCAATCACCCGCGGAGGGTCGCATGGTCGCCATCAAATCCGTCGCCCATTTCAGCATTCCGGTCAGCGATATCGAGCGCAGTACCGCCTTCTACACCGAGATTGTCGGGTGCCGGCACCTGGAGACGGTGGCGCGCGGCACGATGGCGTTTCTCGACGCGGCCGGGACCTGCCTGATCCTCGTCAAGCGCGATCCGCCGATCAACGCGCGGCCGGAAAGCCATGGCGGCGTGCATCACGCCTTTGCCGTCGCGCGTGAGGAATATCAGGCGACGCTCGACCATCTGCGCGCCCGCGGCGTCGAGATCACCTTCGAGGAAGACCGGCAGGGCGGTGTCGTCAACGGTCCGCGCGCCTATTTCCTGGATCCCGACGGTACCGTGCTGGAATTCATCGACCTGACGAGCTATGCCGGCGCCAATAGCTGAGGGAGGACGGAAATGGCGGCAAAGTCATACGTCATCGCGCTCGAGGAGCACTATCAGGACGCCGAGGTGAAGCGACAAACCGGCGGGCCGGGCACCGGCGGCGCACCGGGTGGTCTCGAGGAGCGGCTCGACGATTTGGGCGCGGTGCGCCTCAAGGAGATGGACGAAGCCGGGATCGACCTGCAGGTGCTGTCGCATTCGATCCCCGGGCTGCAGGGGGTCGATGCCGCGACCGGCGTGCCATTGGCACGGCGCGTCAATGATCGCCTTCACCAGGCCGTGCGCGCCCATCCCGACCGGTTCGCCGGTTTCGCCGCGTTGCCGACCGCCGATCCGCTCGCCGCGGCCGACGAGTTGGAACGCGCCGTCAACAAGCTCGGCTTCAAGGGCGCGATGGTCAACGGGCTGACCGGAGGCCTCTTTCACGACGACGAGCGCTTCTGGACGATCTACGAGCGGGCGCAGGCGCTGGACGTGCCGATCTACATCCACCCGGCGCTGCCGCAGCAATCGGTGATTGAGGCTTATTACAAAGGCTACACCGAGAAGCATCCCGGCATATTGCGCGCCGCCTGGGGGTTCACGGTCGAGACCGCGACGCAGGGCATCCGCTTTGTACTGTCGGGCGTGTTCGACGCCTATCCCGGCCTCAAGATCATCCTCGGCCATCTGGGCGAGGGGCTGCCGTTCTATCTCTGGCGGATCAGTCACGGGCTGCGCGCCAGCATGAGCGAGAAGACCTTCCGCGACGTCTTCTGCGAGCATTTCTGGATCACGACCAGCGGCTTCTTCTCCGACCCGGCGCTCATCTGCTGCATGATGGAGATGGGCATCGACCGCATCCTCTTTTCGGTCGACTACCCGTTCATGGACAACCCGCCCGGCGCGGAATGGATCAAAACCCTGCCGCTCTCGGCCGAGGACCGCGAGAAACTGCTGAACGGCAACGCCAGGCGGCTGCTCAAGTTGTGATCGTACGATCACAATCCCGGCGAAGGCTGGGACCCATCAATCCGGTGTCTGGGCTGTTGACTAATGGGTCCCGGCCTTCGTGTTGTGTCCCGGAGGATTGGCATTATCGACCTCGATTGGCGCAAGCTGTGGGCTTCTTGAAGGAGCGCCTTGCATCATGCATCTGAAGCTGCACGCCAACGCCACCACGACACCGCGCACGCGAGCGTATATCCAACAGAGCCCCGCCTCGCTTACCAGCCTGGCGCGCGAGCTCGGCATCAGCATCCGCACGGTGGCGCGCTGCCGATCAAGATCGGCGACGACGTGATCGGCGCGGCCGGCGTGTCGGGCGCGCCCGGCGGCGAAAAAGACGAGGCCTGCGTCAAGGCCGGGCTCGACAAGGTCGCCGATCAGCTCAAGTGACCTCGGTTCAGTCCGGGGCACCGTAACGGATTTCGAGCACCTCGATCTGCTCGGAGCCGGTCGGGGTGCGCAGCTCGACGACGTCGCCCTCATGCGCCTTCAGGAGGGCGCGGGCGATCGGGGAAATCCAGCTCACCTGGCCGCGCTCGAGGTCGGCTTCGTCGATACCGACGATCGTGACCGTCTTTTCGGCGCCATGCCGATTGGCGAACGTCACGCTAGCACCGAAGAACACCTGGTCGCGCCGGGTCTGCCGGCGCGGATCGACCACCTCTGCGCTCTCCAGCCGTTTGGTCAGGAAGCGGATGCGCCGGTCGATCTCGCGCAGCCGCTGCTTGCCATAGAGGTAATCGCCGTTTTCCGAACGGTCGCCATTGCCGGCTGCCCAGGCGACGACATCGACGGTTTTTGGGCGCTCGTCGCGGACGAGGCGGCGCAGCTCGTCCTGCATGCGGCGATGCCCGTCGGGTGTCATGTAGTTCTTGACCCCAGCCGGGATCGGCGGCGCCTCGTCGGGCAGCTCCGGCGCGTCGTCTGTCTCTTTGGTGAAGGCCTTGCTCATTGGGCGAGGAACTGGTGGGCAATGGCGGCGTGCATTGCGATCCCGACCGCCATGCAGTCTTCGTTCAGCACCATGCGGTTGGAGTGGCACGGTGCGACATGGTCGTGACCGTCGTGACCCTCCGGCATCACCCCGAGAAACATCATGCAGCCTGGCATGCGCTGGAGCACATAGGAGAAGTCTTCCGCGCCCATGATCGGAGCCGGGCTGTCGATGTAGTTGTCGGCGCCGAGCAGGTCGGTCGCGACGCCGCGGACGAAATCGACAAAGCCGGGATCGTTGATCGTCACCGGGTATCCCCGGTTGATCTTGACCTCGGCTTCGCACTGATGCGCCAGGGCGATGTTGGTCGCGACCCGGCGGATGCCGTCATGGGCCCGCTCTCGCGCTTCTTCGGAGGTGGCGCGCAGCGTCCCGCCCATCTCGGCCGTCTCGGGGATCACATTGTTGGCGGTGCCGGCTCGCACCTTGGCGCAGGTCACCACCACAGGATCGAACGCATCGATCCGCCGGGTCACCATCGCGTGCAGCGCCAGTCCGATCTCGAACAGGGCCGGGATCGGATCGACGGCGTGATGCGGCATCGAAGCGTGGCCGCCGCGCCCCTTGACGGTGATCGTCCAGGTGTCGGCCGAGGCCAATATCGGGCCGGGCTTGCCAAAGATGGCGCCGGCCTTGACGACGGGATGGATATGCAAGGCGAATGCGGCGTCGGGTTTGGGGTCGGCCTCGATCAGCCCCTCCTCGAGCATCAGCCGGGCGCCGGCATACCCCTCCTCGCCCGGCTGGAACATGAACTTGACGGTGCCGGCGAGCTTGTCGCGGTGCCGGTGCAGCAGGTGCACCGCCTGGACCAGCATCGCCGTATGCGCGTCGTGGCCGCAGGCGTGCATGCGGCCCTTGAATTCGCTGGCGTAGTCGAGCCCGGTCTCCTCCGGCATCGGCAGTGCGTCCATATCGCCGCGCAACAGGATCGTGCGACCGCTCTGCGCCCCCGGCTTTGTCCCGCTTAACGAGACAACCAGGCCCGACGTCGACTTGCCGCTGGCGATCTCCACCTCGCACCCTTGCAGCGCTTCGAGCACCGCCGCGGTCGTCATCGGGAGCTGGAGCCCGAGCTCCGGCTTCTGGTGAATGCGGCGCCGCAACGCCACCGCGGCGGGCAAGAGCCCCTTTGCTTGCTCGAGGAAGGAGTGCAACTCGGACATGCTCGCCATTCTCCGCGCGGTTATCGCTGATTGCACCGCAATCTACGTCAATTCAACCTCCCGCACCTCATATCACGCGCTCCTCGCGGAGCGCGGCGATCTCGGCCGCGCTGTAGCCAAGGCTCTGCAGGATCTCGTCGGTGTGCTCGCCGAGGAGCGGCGCCGGGCGCCGATAGGTGCCGGGGGTTTCCGACAGCTCGATCGGGGTCGGGGCCAGCGGTACGGTCCGCTCGATGCCCGGAAATTCCCGCTCTTCAAGCAAGTAGGCGGCTCGGATGTGCTCGTCGTCGAGCGCCTGCTGCGGCGAGTAGACCTGGCCGGCGACGATGCTGGCCTTTTCGAGCTCGGCCAGCGCCTCGGCGCAGCTCTTGGTCGCGCACCACTCACTCATCCGCGCCGAGACGATCTCGCCGTGATCGGCGCGCGCCTGGTCGTCGGCAAAGCGCGGGTCGGTAAGCCACTCCTCTTCGCCGATCATCCGGCACCAGCGCCGGAACATCGGCTGGCCGATCACCGTCGCGATGATCCAGCCGTCCGCAGTGCGGAAGATATCGCCGGGCGCAGAGTTGAAGCCACGGTTCTTGATCGCGATGCGATCGACCCCGGTCAGCGACTGCTCGATCAGCGCCGAGTTGGCGAAGGCGATCGCGGTGCGCAGCAAGGCGCCCTCGACCTTCTGGCCGCGGCCCGTCTTGCCGCGCTCGTAAAGCGCGGCCAGCGTGCCAAAGGCGGACAGGCATGCGGTGCCGAAATCGACCCACGGCACCTTGCTGGCGATCGGCTGCTCGGGCATGCCCGTGAGATATACCGCGCCGCTCATCGTCTGGCCGATACCGTCGAAGCCGTGCTTGTGGCTCAAGGACCCGCCGGAGCCAAACCCGGTCACCGTGGTCAGGATGATGTCGGGCTTGACTAGGCGCAGGCTGTCGAGGTCGAGCGCCAATGAGCGCAACACCGCGGGCGGCAGATTGGCGACGACGACATCGGCGGTCGCGACGAGTTTCTTGACGATCTCGCGGCCTTTCGGCGATGCCGGGTCCAAGGTCATGCCACGCTTGTTGCGGTTCATCGCCAGGAACATCGCGCCGCCGCCCTCAGAGCCCGCGCCGACCGGGATGAAGAACCGGTCCTCGCCGCCGCCGATCCTCTCGATGCGGATCACCTCGGCGCCGAGATCGCCCAACAGCGCGGCGCAAAACGGTCCGGCGATATAGCGCCCGAAATCGAGAACGCGAATGCCGTCGAGCACACCGGCCATAGACCCCTCCAACAATACTAGATCCGCGACCAGTCGATCGCCGCGCCGGCGTCGGCCAGCAGTGTCGGTCCGCAGATTGCCGCGACATAGCCGTGCGGCACATGAGAGCGCTCGACCCGGTAGCGCTGGGCGAGGCGGTCGCGCAAGGCCGGGTCCGCGGCGGCGATGTGCCCCTCGATCTGCGCCGCAACAGCGCGCGAAAACGGGCCGGTCTGCCCCTCGATATAGACGATGCGCAGCGCGCCCGGCCGGTCGGGCTCGCCCGCGAGGCGCTCGCCGAGCCAGGCATCGATGATCTCGATCCCTTGCAGCGGGTCGCCGCCGCTCGGGTCGCGCCCATAGAGCCCGTCGAACACAAACAGTTCGTCGGGCGGTCGGCGCGCTCCGGCGATAGCGTCGATCGCAGGCATCCCGCCGCCGGAATGCGCGGTCAGGATGAGGCGGTCGAGGGTCAAGCTGCGCTTTGTTGCGAAGTGCTCCAACGCATACTCGACCAGCCGGTCGATCCCGCCGTCGAGCAGCGCCGGGAAGTCGTACCAGGTGCGCTCGATCCAGTTGCCCCGCGGCAGGAGGGCGAGGGTGGGCCGGGTTCGGCCGGACAGCTCAAGGCCGCTGCGCGGCACCTTTTCGGCGAGCTGCATCTCGCCGCGCTGTTGCGAGAACCCGTGCAGATGCACGGCGACATCGATTGTCTGGGCCGCAAGCGGGATCTCATTCCAGCGCAAAAACAGGTCGGGCTGGGTCCCGGCATGGGCGCGCAGTACCGCCGTGTCTCTGAGGTACGCTTCCCCCGGCAGGATGCTCTCGCCGGAAATGTTGATCGGTATATTTGGCACCGTATCCGCCAGCCCCTCACCTCGGCCCTCTCCCCGCAGGCGGGGAGAGGGTGAGCCGCGGCACGTACTGAAATGTTCCGCGACGGGTTTGCACAGCGTTCCAACCGCGTTCCCTCTCCCCGTTAACGGGGAGAGGGACAGGGTGAGGGGCGCTTTCGACCGCGGCGGCAGGCATGTTCTGTCACGCCGGCGCGAACAGATTTTCCTTGGTCGCGGCGCCAGACAAGGCCGCGCCCTCGGGCAGGCCGCCGCCGACAAAAGCGGGGTCGCGCTGCAATATCGGCAATACCCGGTCGGCGAAGAGCCGCATGTTGACCTCCGCCTCCTCGTGCGGCATCGCGCCGAACGAATATTCGGTGACGAGGTGGTCGAGTCCAGTTAGGCGCTGCAACTCGGCGATCTTGTCAAGGCAGTCATTGGGCGTCCCGACGATCTGGATGCTGACATAGAAATCGGTCGCCTTTTTCCGCGTCTCGGCACTTTCCCCAATCTTGGCGTAGGTGCGCGCCATCTTGCCGTAGGTTTCGTATCCCTTGACCGTGGCGAGGTGACCGTCCGAAAAATGGTAGTGGTCGTCGATCGACTGCCACTTCTGGCCGAGATACTTGAAGGCGCGCTCATGCGCCTCGTCGCGGCTTTCGGCGCAGCACACATTGGTCAGGATGATCGGCGGTCGCGGCTGGTGCCCGGCGGCGAGCGCGATTTCCCGGTAGCGCGCGATGTCGTCGGCGGCTTTCGGCCACTCGTTCTGCATCACCATCAGCACGCCAAAGCCGAGCTTGGCCATGATCTCGGCCGAGTCTGGGCTGACCGCCGAGGCATGAAAGCGGCGCTCGGGGTGCGAGATCGGCCGCGGCCGGATCGCGGTGCGCGGGATCTGGAAGAACTCGCCGTCATGCTCGAAGCTGTCGTTGGCGAGCGCCTTGACGATGATCTGGGCCGCCTCGACAAAGCGGGGCCGCGCCTCCCCCATCGGGATGCGGAAGCCTTCGTACTCGGCGCTCGCGGCGCCGCGCCCAAATCCGAACACGCAGCGCCCACCGCACAGGATGTCCAACAGCGCGATCTCTTCGGCGACCCGCACCGGATCGTGCCACGGCAAGACGATAACGGCGGTGCCGAGGGTGATACGGCGGGTGCGGCCGGCAAAATAGCTCAAGAGCTGGGTCGGCGCCGGCGACATCGCGTAGCCGGTAAAATGATGCTCGAGCGCGAACAGCGAATCAAAGCCGAGCGGTTCGGCGAGGTCGCCCATCGCCAGGTGCTCGCCGACGACCGACGCGTCGGAGCGGCCGGCTTGGCACAGCATGTTGAGCGCGATACCGACTTTCATGGCGGCCCTCCCATCCGATTGCCAGGGAAGGATCGGCCGATGGCGCGGTGGCGTCAACTGATGCCGGTTGATCGCCCGGGGCGATCGCTTTTGGCGATCGTCTCCCTCCGCCTTTGATGGGGGAGGCCGGGGTGGGGGTGCACCGGCTGGTCCGCGTGCGCGGGAATGGGGAGAGCCGCGTCATCACCCCCGCCCAAACCATCCCCCATCCTGGGGTTTCCAAATGCAGTACCCCTGCTGATTGCCTCCCCATGCTCTTGACAGCGGGGGCGCCGCGCCTTCGTGATGGCAACAAACGATGAGGGACACCCATGCGGTTCGGCAATTTCCTGTTTCCCGATTGCCGCGATCCGGCGCGCGATGGCGCGGTGATCGACGAGACCTTGGCCGAGGCCAGGCTGTCGGACGAGCTTGGGGTCGATGTCATCTGGCTCGCCGAGCATCATTTCGACGGCATCTCGGTGTATGCCGATCCGGTCGCCCTCGCCGGCGCACTTGCTGCCTCGTTACGTCATGCTGCGATCGGCTTCGCGGTGCTGCAAACCGCGCTGCACCATCCGATCCGGCTTGCCGAGCAGATGGCGCTGCTCGACAATCTGCTCAAAGGGCGGCTGATCGTCGGGCTCGGCCGCGGCAGCTCCTACAACATCTACGACTACCAAGGCTTTGGCATCGACCATCACGAGGCACAGGTGCGCCTCGATGAAGCCGAGTCGATCATGCTCCAGGCCTGGACCAGCGGCGAATTCGTGCATCTCGGCCGGTTCTGGCAGCTCAAGGTCCCGATGCTGCGGCCGCGGCCTTACACAAAGCCGCACCCGGTCGTGATCCGCGGATCCTCGGGCGATGCTTCGCTCGTCGCGCTGGCGCAACAGGGCAGGCCGTTCATGATGAACGTGCAGTCGCTCGAAACGACGCGGCGCCGGATCGGCCTTTACCGCGAGGCGATGCAGGAAGCCGGGTACGACGAGGCGGCGATCGCCGCGAACCTCGCAGCCAGCTGGGTGTGGCGCAATGTCTTCGTCGCGGCGAGCGACGCTGAAGCCGAGCGCGTCGGGATTCCGGCGTTCGAGACGATGACCCGCGCCCGTGCGGAAATGCGCAACCGGATTTTCGTCGACACCGGCTTGCGCATCGAGGTGCCGCAGAGCGATCTGCCGGGGTCGCGAGCCGCGCGCGGCGACGGGTTGATCCACGGCTCGCCGGCGCGGGTCACCGAGGATTTTGCCGCGATCAGCGAGCTCGGGATCGGCGGGGTGCTCGCCTCGTTCCGGCTCGGACCGATGCCGCACGAGGTCGCGGCCGAGAGCCTGCAACTGTTCATGCGCGAGGTCGCACCGCGATTGCGCGGCTGAGCGGCGGCGCAGCGGCCGAGCCTATTTCAGGGTCGCAGCGATCTGGCGGATCTCGTCCGGGGTGTGCACGCCGCCGAGCGCTGTCCTCGGCACCAGATACTTGCCCATTGCGAGACCGCCGACCACGACCGGCTCGAAGCCGATCTCCTTGATCAGGCGCGAGGCCAGCGCCAGCGCGTCCCGGTCGTCGCCGGCGATTGGAATTCCCACGGGCTCGCCCGAGCGGTGCGCCAGATCGGCCAGTTGCCCGGAACCGATCGCGTTGAAGCCGCGCACGAGATGAGCACCGGGCAGCGCTTTCTGGGTGGCGAGGCCGGCGCCGCCTTGCTCGTCGACCCATTTGACGATGTCCTCGCCGTCCCGTTGTGCGTAGGGGTTGGTGACATCGATGACCAGCGCCTTCGAGGCGAGCGCACTGCCATATTCCTCGCCGATCTCCAGCACCGCGCGATAGGGCACGACAAGCAACACGACATCGCCGAATGCGACCGCCTCGGCGACCGTGCCGGCTTTCGCCAGCGGACCGAGCCCGGCGACAAAATCCTTTAGCTGTTCGGGATGGCGCGAGGACAGCATGACCGGGTGGCCCGCCTTGACGAACACCGCTCCGAGCGCGCTGCCCTCGCGTCCGGCACCGATCGTCGCTATCTTGAGCGGCTGGCCGCCCGGCCCAGTCTGGGCCAGGGCCGCGAGCGGGCTCGCCGCGAGCACTGCAAAGATGGTGCCGCTGCCGGCGAGGGAAAGGACGGCCCGGCGGGTCGGATGGCGGGGCGGGGCAATTGGCATGATTTGCTCATCGAGATATGTCTTTCCTAGTGATTATAGGACCGCGCGGGCCGGAGCGTGGTTCACGATCGCGCCACAGGGCTGCGCACATGCTCGGGGCGGAAGCCGAGCCCGACAATCCGCGCCGGGATGCGCGCGAGCCACGGCAAATGGTTGAACAGCCGCAGCGGCCAGGGCGCCGTGATCGGCTTGTCCGAGCCGAGGACCGGGTCCATGACGCGCTGCTGAATTGCAACCTGAATGCCCTGGGTCAGCCGGGTCGGCAGGCCGCGGCGCCGCTGCACGGCCTGTAGATCCGCATCGCTCAGCGCGCCGTCACGCAACGGCCGCGCCAGGATGTTGGCGGCGGCGACGGCGTCCTGGATCGCGAGATTGATGCCGACCCCGCCGATCGGCGACATCGCATGAGCACAATCGCCGATGCACAAGAGCCCTGGCCGCCACCAGCGCTCCAGCCGGTCGACGATCACCGTCAGCAGCTTCACCTCGGCCCAATCGTGCAGCTCCGCGACGCGGTCGGCCAGGAACGGCGCGATGCGGACGATTTCGGCGCGAAAACTCTCGATCCCGCGCCCCCGGATATCGTCGAACCCGCCCTTGCGGATCACAAAGGCGCACTGCCAGTAGTCGCCGCGGTCGAGCATTACCAGGAGGCGGCCATAATTGAGCCGGCCGGCGGTTTGGCCCGAGTCGTTCGAAGTCTTTGAGAGCCGCATCCACAACACGTCGATTGGCGCGCCGAGGTTGACGACCACGAGCCCAGCGCGCTCGCGCACGACCGAGTGCCGCCCATCGGCGCCGACCACCAGATCGGCGCGGATCTCGATGGGCCCCTCGGGCGTCTGGGCACGCAGCCCCACGACGCGGCCCGCTTCCTCGACGAGACCTGTGACCTCGGTCTCCATCCGCAAGTGAAAGCCCGGAAACCGGTCGCCCGCCTCGGCCAGGAAATTAAGGAAATCCCATTGCGGCATCAGCGCGATGAACCGGCTGCGGGTCGGCAGATGGCTGAAATCGGCGAGCGTGATCGTGGTGTCGCCGATAATGCCGCGCAACTCGCGCACTTCTTGGTGCGGGCGCGCGAGAAAGGCCTCGATGAGGCCCAGCTCGCGCATGATTTGCAGTGTCGACGGATGGATCGTGTCGCCGCGGAAATCGCGCAGGAAGTCGCGGTGCTTTTCGACGATGAAAACCTCGATCCCGGCGCGCGCCAGCAGAAAGCCGAGCATGATCCCCGCCGGGCCGCCGCCGGCGATAACGCAGGTGGTTTGCTGTGGCTGGTCTGTCATCGTCGGGTAATCATTCCTGACCGAGGGCGGTCCCGCACTGCATGGCGGTGCCGAATCCGCGGGGATTGAAAACTACCCGGGTGCGTACCATTAACACACATACCTACTGCTAAGTGGAGCGTGTCATGTCCCCCCCAATCGCAACCCGTTGGCTCCGACGGCCCCTGATCGGCGCCGCCCTGCTCGCCACCGGCATCCTGGCCGGCGGCGGCGCGATGGCCCCGGCCGAGGCGCAATACTACCCATATTACGGATATAACCCGTATTATTCCGCGTACTGCAATCCCTATTACTATCCCTATGGCTGTGCCGCCGCCTATGGCTACCCGTCTTACGGCTATGGCTATCCATACTACGGCTATGGTGCCGCCGCGCTTGGCCTCGGCTTTGGTTTCGGCGGTGGGTTCCATCACGGGTTCCGCGGCGGCGGCTTCCACGGCGGCGGCGGCTTCCACGGCGGTGGCGGGTTTCATGGTGGTGGCGGCCATCACCGCTGACCGAGGCGGCGTCAGCCCAGCATTTCGGCAGCGGGATCGTGGTTGCGAAAGTTTGCAACGGCGCGATCGCGATCGGTGACGGCATAGCAATAGACGCAGCCATGCGGGCAGCTGTCGTAGGCGCCGATATCGCGCGAGAGCGCGCAGCGGCAACCCGGGCGGTTGCCGCTCGTGCGTGCTGCAATTGGCTGCTGGGCGACATCGGCCAGGCGGTCGGCGTCGATGCAGCGCGCCTCGCCGAGCCCGGGGAGCAGCAGCTCGGGTTGGCTGCATAGCGTTGGCGCCAAGCCCTGCTCGACAGCGATCGCCGCAAGTCGACCGACGAGCTGCCGCTTCTCCTCGGGCGGCGGGTCGCGCCAGCGGAAGTCGTGATGTTCGGCGGCGCGATCGAGGTTGCGCCGCGTCTTCTTGTACGGGTGCATGACCGAAAGAACGACCTCGTCGACGGTCCCTGACAGCGCCCGCGCCAGCACCGCGAATTGGGCGGCATGCGCCGCGGCGTCGAGCTTGGTGGTGGCGACGATCGGGTCGTAGCGCCACACCGCCACGCGCGGCCCAAAGCGGTGGCGCAGCTCGCGGAGCTGCTCGACCGCGTTCTCTGTGGCGATGACCGAGGCTTCGAGTGGCCTGGCATAGCCGGTGACCGTGAATTGCACGGTGAACGGCGCCACCTGCCGCACCGCGTCGAGCTCGGATAGCAATGGCCGCAGATTGCGGGTCCACAACACGAACCCGTCCACCGCGCCGGGCATGAGCGATACCGCGTAGGAGCCACCGCCATAGGGGCTGGCGACGCGGCAAGAGCCGGCACGCAGCCGCGCCAGGAACCAACGCGCATAAAAGGCTGGGATGTCGGTGCGATAACTCGCCGAGACGATCACGCGAACGCGCTCCTCAAGGAGTCGGAATGAGGCTCAGAAGAGGGCCAAACTGTGGTCCGGTGCCGGTTGATAGGCGCGCGTCCCGTCACATATATAACCCGCGCGGCGGCCCGGTTGGCTAGACAACCGCGGCCGGCGCATTCCGGGGGATCGGGGCGGTGCTTTCCCGGGCCGACCGGTCCTGCTTTTGATATGAGGTACCCATGAGCAAGGTTATCGGCATCGATCTCGGCACGACCAATTCCTGCGTCGCCGTGATGGAGGGCAGAAGCGCCAAGGTCATCGAGAACGCCGAGGGCGCGCGCACCACGCCCTCGATGGTCGCGTTCACCGAATCGGGCGAGCGCCTGGTAGGCCAGGCGGCGAAACGGCAGGCGGTCACCAATCCGGAGAACACGTTTTTCGCGATCAAGCGGCTGATCGGGCGCCGCATGGACGACCCGATGGTCAAAAAGGACATGGATCTCGTCCCGTATAAGATCATCAACGGCGACAACGGCGACGCCTGGGTCGAGAGCCGCGGCAAGAAATACGCGCCCTCCCAGATCAGCGCCTTCATCCTGCAGAAGATGAAGGAGACCGCCGAGGCCTATCTCGGCGAGACGGTCACCCAGGCGGTCATCACGGTACCGGCCTATTTCAACGACAGCCAGCGCCAGGGGACCAAAGATGCCGGTCGCATCGCCGGGCTCGAAGTGTTGCGCATCATCAACGAGCCGACCGCGGCGGCGCTCGCCTATGGCATGGAAAAAAAGGGGACCGGCACGATCGCGGTCTACGACCTCGGCGGCGGCACCTTTGATATATCGGTGCTCGAAATTGGCGATGGCGTGTTCGAGGTCAAATCGACCAACGGCGATACATTTCTCGGTGGTGAAGACTTCGACAAGAAGATCATCGACTATCTCGCCGACGAGTTCAAAAAGGAGCAGGGTATCGACCTGCGCAATGACAAGCTCGCCTTGCAGCGCCTGAAAGAGGCCGCGGAGAAGGCAAAGATCGAGTTGTCGTCCTCGGTGCAGACCGAGGTCAACCTGCCGTTCATCACCGCCGATCAGCATGGGCCGAAACACCTCACAATCAAGTTGAGTCGAGCAAAGCTCGAGCAACTGGTCGAGGATTTGGTTCAGAAGACGATCGAGCCCTGCCGCGCCGCGCTCAAGGATGCCGGGCTCAAGGCTTCGGAGATCGAGGAGGTGATCCTGGTCGGCGGCATGACCCGCATGCCCAAGGTCATCGAGACGGTCAAACAGTTCTTCGGCAAGGAGCCCAATCGCAGCGTCAACCCCGACGAGGTTGTCGCCATCGGCGCGGCTATCCAGGCCGGCGTGCTGCAGGGCGAGGTCAAGGACGTTCTCTTGCTCGACGTGACGCCCTTGTCGCTGGGCATCGAGACGCTGGGTGGGGTGTTCACCCGGCTGATCGATCGCAACACGACGATCCCGACCAAGAAGAGCCAAACCTTCTCGACCGCCGAAGACCACCAGACGGCGGTCACCATTCGCGTGTTTCAGGGCGAGCGCGAGATGGCGGCCGACAACAAGCTGTTGGGCCAGTTCGACCTGGTCGGCATCCCGCCGGCGCCGCGCGGCATGCCGCAGATCGAGGTCACCTTCGACATCGACGCCAACGGCATTGTCAATGTCTCGGCCAAGGACAAGGCGACCGGCAAGGAGCAGCAGATTCGCATCCAAGCCTCGGGTGGGTTGTCGGAAGGCGACATCGACAAGATGGTCAAGGATGCCGAGGCTCATGCTGCGGAGGACAAGAAGCGGCGCGACCTGGTGGAGGCGAGGAACCATGCCGACGGGTTGATCCACACTACCGAGCGCAGCCTAGAGGAAGCCGGCGACAAGGTCCCGGCCGATGATCGCGAGGCCGTGCAGAATGCGGTGCAGGCCTTGAAAGACACGCTGGGCAGCGAGGATACCGAGCAGATCAAGGCCAAGACCGAAGCCTTGGCGCAGGTCGCGATGAAGCTCGGAGAGGCGCTCTATAAGGCGCAACAGAGCGCCGGCGGCGAGGCTGGCGGCGGGCCTGGACCGGACCCCGGCGGAACCGGTAGCGGTCACGGCAGCGACAAGGTCGTTGACGCCGATTTCGAGGAAGTTGACGATCAGAAGAAGCGCGGCTCCGCGTAAGATCTGCCGCTGCCTCGAAAGCAATGGCCGCCTCCGGGCCTCGGTCCGGGGGCGGCGCCGTTCCAACTGACTTGGTGTCGGGCGCCGGTTGACGATGGCGAAACAGGACTTTTACGAAACCCTTGGCGTGGCCCGATCGGCCGATGGCGAGGAGTTGAAGCGAGCCTACCGCAAGCTTGCGATGCAGTATCACCCGGACCGCAACCCGGGTGACAAATCCGCCGAGCAGAAGTTCAAGGAGGTCAACGAAGCCTACGACGTCCTGAAGGACGACCAGAAGCGGGCCGCCTATGACCGGTTCGGCCATGCGGCGTTCGAAAACGGGAGCCGCGGTGATTCCGGCTTTGCCGGTGGGTTCTCGGGTGGCTTTGCGGATATTTTCGAAGAGATGTTCGGCGCGATGGGCGGCGGCCGCCGCGCCCAGAACGGACCCAGCCGCGGCAGCGACCTGCGCTACAACCTGGAAGTCTCGCTCGAAGACGCCTTTCGCGGCAAGCAAACCACGATCCGCGTTGCCACATTTGCCCAATGCGATCCGTGCAAGGGTAGCGGCGCCGAGCCGGGGTCGCGCCCGGTCGCCTGCCGCACCTGTCAAGGGCATGGACGGGTCCGCAGGCAACAGGGCTTTTTCACATTCGAGCAGACCTGCCCGTCCTGTCAGGGCTCGGGGCAAATCATCGAAAAGCCGTGCAAGGCTTGCGGCGGACCGGGCCGGGTACGGCGCGAAAAGACGCTGTCGGTCAACATCCCCTCCGGCGTCGAAGACGGCACCCGCATCCGCCTGGCCGGCGAGGGTGAGGTCGGGTTGCACCGAGCCGCGCCGGGCGATCTCTACATCTTCGTCAGCATCACCGCGCACCCGATCTTCCAGCGCGACGGCGCGAATATCTTCTGCCGAGTGCCGATCCCGGTCACCACCGCGGCGCTCGGCGGTACAATCGACGTGCCGACGGTCGAGGGCAGCCGGTCGCGGGTGACCGTGCCACCCGGAACCCAATCGGGTCACCAATTCCGACTGCGCGGCAAAGGCATGACCGTGCTGCGCTCGCCGGTGCGCGGCGACATGTACATCAATGCGATCGTCGAGACGCCGGTCAACCTGAACAAGCGCCAACAGGAGCTGTTGCGGGAATTCGAACAGGCCGGCGAGAACCGCAAAACCAACCCCGAAAGCGAAGGCTTTTTCGCCCGGGTCAAAGAATTCTTCGAGGATCTGCGCGACTAGCGGTGCCGGCAGTGCCCTCGGCGCCGGCACACGGTGAGCCGGTCAGCAGGTCTTGAAATACAAGCAGGTGGACAGCGTGCTGGTGATCGGCCCGGTGACTGTCGACAAAACCTGGAAGAAATCATAGATCGGTACGCTCTGGGCATTGGCGACAAAGATGACGTCCTTGTCGTGCACCGCGAAGTCGCGGGCGAGAAGGTAGGATTTGGCCTCCTTCAAATCGAGACGATAGACGATCGGCGAGAGGCCGTCGCGCGCGTCGGTCGCGATCGGCTGTCCCAGCGCCTTGACGACACCGACCGGCTCGTAGCGGAATAGAAACACGGCACGCGGGTCGGCGCGAGCGTCGAGCAATCCGCCGGCTTTCGCCATGGCCTCACTCAATGACAGTCGGTCGCTGGTGAAGGTGATCGCGGCATTCTTGCCGGTGGCGCCGAAGACGGAGAAGGTTTGCGGACGCCGCACCAGCGTCAACACATCGCCCGGCTCGGCAAAGATGTCCTGATCGGGGTTGGCGACCAGAGCAGCGAGCGGCACGGTCGCGGTGACGCCGGTGCGCGACAGCTGCACAAAGGTGTCGTGCACCGGCGCGTTTGCCCCCCCGGCGGCGGCAATCACCTCTAACAGGCGGTCGCCGCCTCGCGAGAGCGCAACGCGCTTGCCGCCGATGACTTCGCCCGCGACCGAAACCGAATTGGCCGCGCTCCGCTTGACGATGACGATGGCTTGCGGGTCGAGCGCCTTCGGGCCGAGCAGCTTCTCGATTGTGTGCTGCACCTCTATCGGCGTCCGGCCGGCGACCGCGATGCGCCCGGCATAGGGAATGCTGATCGCCCCGTCGGCGCCGACCTGCTGATCGGGGATGCGGGTGCCGGGCCGCCCGGATTGCGCGGCCAGGTTCAGGAGCGCCTCGATGCCTTGCGCGTTTGGGTTTGCCGATCCGCCGATTTGGCGGGAGCCGGGTGTAGCCCCGGCAGTGAGGCCGGGTGCGGCGGTTGCGGTCCCGGCACCGAAGCCGGACTGGATCCCGAAAGAGGCCGCCCCGGAACTTGGAGTGGCTGGCGAACCCGAGCCGGCGCCGATCTGCTCGACAAGGCCGCCGCCACTCGGCGTTGTCGTGCCACCCAGCGGTGCTGCGTCGGCGGCCGGTGCTCCACCTTGCTCCGCTGTCCCGCCGAACAGCCGGCCCAGAGTATCCGGCAAAGCAGTCAGGTCCTGGGGCTGGTCTGACGCTTTCGGCGAAATCCGCGATTGGCCGATGAGCAACTCAGCCGAGGCGCCCGCTGGAAACGACAATTCGGTGAGCGAGTTGCCGAACAGACCGTCGGCCGCCGATTCCCAAATCACAACAGAGACTGTGTCGCCGACCGCGACCTTTAGATCGGGCGGCGGGCGGTATTCCGCGAACCGCTCGCGAAACGCGGGCGGCGGCTGCGCCTGCAATGTGGTCAGCACCGCATCGTCGATCGTCACCACGTCAAACGCGATCTGGCCGCCGGATCTCGCCTGCGCGACGACGTCCTCGCGCAAAGGCCCGCCGGAGCAGGCGGTCAGCGAGAGCGCTACCAACGAAACCCAGAGGATGGAACGGTTCATGCGCGGGCGACGGCCCCCAACCTTCGCACCGTCAGCCTAGCATCGCCCGATGTCAAACCAAACAGCCCTCGCCATCCGGCTCGGTCGAGAGCCGCGGCGGCTGCGCTGCCGCCCCGATCGTGTTATTTTCCGGGTGTGCGATACCGTTTCCAGATCAGCTTACGCGAGGCGACGTTGATCGTATGCGCCGGAGCGCTGGCGGTGCTGGTCTATGCTGAAGGCTGGATCTGGCCGTTGAAGGCCGCCGCCGTGATGATCCCGGTATCGCTGCTCATCACCTGACTTCCTGGGCCGGCGGGTCAGCCAGTGCTGTCAAGCGCGTAGCCTACGGAGCGCACAGTGCGCAACAGATCCGCGCCGCCGGTGGCATTGAGCGCTTTGCGCAGCCGTCGGATATGCACATCGACGGTGCGCATCTCGACCTCCGAATCGTGGCCCCACACCCCATCGAGCAGCTGCTCGCGTGAGAAGACGCGGGCGGGGTGCTGCAGAAAATGGCGCAGCAGTCGGAATTCGGTCGGGCCGAGATGGACAGGCTTGCCGGCGCGAGACACGCGATGGGCGGTGAGATCCATCGCGACATCGGCGTAGCGCAGAACATCGTCGGGCGCATTGGGCTGGGCGCGGCGGATTACCGCGCGCAGCCGAGCCACCAATTCGCTCGGGCTGAACGGCTTCACGACATAGTCGTCGGCGCCGCTGTCGAGCCCGCGGATGCGGTCACCCTCCGCGCCGCGCGCGGTCAGCATGATCACCGGCAGCAGGCGGGTCGCCGGTGCCCGGCGGATCTGCCGGCAGACTTCGAGGCCGGAGACCAACGGCAACATCCAGTCGAGCAGCACGGCATCGGGCTGCCGCTCGGCGATGCGCAGCAATGCCTCCTCGCCGTCAGTGGCCTCATCGACCGCAAATCCCTCGCGTTCGAGGTTGTAGCGCAGCATCGTGACGAGCGGAGCCTCGTCCTCGACGATCAGCACCCGGGGCAGGCCGAGCGGCTTCATCGCGCCGCGGCCTGGTCAGGCCGGGGCTCCGGAGCGACGACTTCGAGGCTCGATTTATCGCCCTTTGGTCGCGCCTGCTCGAGCGGAATGCCATGGACCAAATAATACACGTTCTCGGCAATATTGGTCGCGTGGTCACCGATGCGTTCGATGTTCTTGGCCATGAACAATAAATGTGTAGAGGGTCCGATATTGCGTGGATCTTCCATCATGTATGTCAGGAATACGCGAAAGAGGCTGGCATACATCTCATCCAGCTCTTCGTCGCGGTTCCACACGGCGAGCGCCTTCTCGGCGTCACGCGCGACATAGGCGTCGATGACATCCTTAACCAGCAACAGCGCCAGATGCGCCATGCGCGGCAGTGCATGCACCGGACCGATCGGCGGTGACTGCGTAAGCGCGATCGAGCGCTTGGCGACATTGGCGGCGTAATCGCAGATGCGCTCCAAATCGCTGCCGATCTTGAGCGCGGCGACGATCTCGCGCAGATCGCGCGCCATCGGCTGGCGTAACGCCAAGAGACGGATAGCCAAATTGTCGAGGTCGCGTTCGAGCTGATCGACCCTTGCGTCGCCTTCGATGACCCGGACGGCGCGGTCGCTGTCGCGTTCGATGACAGCATCGACTGCGGCGGCCAGCTGGCTCTCGGCCAACCCACCCATTTCGACGATCATGTTGGCGAGGCGCTCGAGCTCCTCGTCGTAGCTCTTGATGATGTGTTCGGCAGCCATGCTCGTCCTTTCCGTCAGCCGAAGCGCCCGGTGATGTAGTCTTCGGTGCGGCGCAGCTTCGGGTGGGTAAAGATACGCTCGGTCTCGTCGAACTCGATTAATTCGCCGAGGTAAAGAAATGCCGTGTAATCGGAGCTGCGCGCCGCCTGCTGCATGTTGTGCGTTACGAGGGCGATGCAATAGTCGGCTTTGAGCTCGGCAATCAGTTCCTCGATCCGCTGGGTCGAGATCGGATCGAGTGCCGAGGCGGGTTCGTCGAGCAGCAGGACCTCCGGCTTGATCGCGATCGCGCGGGCGATGCAGAGACGCTGTTGCTGGCCACCCGACAGGCTGAGCCCACTTTGCCGCAACTTGTCCTTGACCTCGTCCCACAGCGCCGCCCTGCGCAATGCCGATTCGATGCGCTCGTCAAGTTCGGGTGGCGGCAGGCTCTCGTAGAGCCGGATGCCAAAGGCGATGTTGTCGCGGATCGACATTGGAAACGGCGTCGGCTTTTGGAACACCATGCCGATCTTCGCCCGCAGGCGGTTCAGATCGAGCCCCGGAGCCAGGATGTCCTCGCCGTCGAGCAGCACTTCGCCGGTCGCCACCTGGCCCGGATAAAGCTCGTAAATCCGGTTCAGGATGCGCAACAGCGTCGATTTTCCGCAGCCCGACGGCCCGATAAAGGCGGTGACGCGGCGGTCGTAGAGCGGCAGACTGATGTCCTTCAGGGCTTGAGCCTTTCCGTAGAAAAAATTGATGTTGCGGATTTCGACCTTGGTCGGGAGCGCCGGGCTGGTGGCGACGCTGGCGGTCGCGCCTTGCCCCTCCGCGAGTGGGCGCAGCGTGGCGATACGCGGGTCGGAGGCCGAGCGATAGGGCGGCCGCGCGGGGATTTCGTCGCCGGACGAACCCGACGGCCTAGTCTGCGAGCGCGGTTGCGCGAGGGGGGAGGTCATTGTTTGAAGCTGCTCCATGCGGCTAGCGTTCGGGCGGTGATGTTGAGCACCAGGATGGCGGTGGTGATCAGGAGCGCCCCGCCCCAGGCCAGGGTCTGCCAATCCGCATAGGGGCTCATTGCGAACTGGAAAATCACCACCGGAAGGTTGGCCATCGGCGCATTGAGATCGTTGCTCCAGAACTGGTTGTTGAGCGCGGTGAACAACAGCGGTGCGGTTTCGCCCGAGATGCGTGCAACGGCAAGCAAGACGCCGGTGAGCATGCCCTGTATCGCGGCGCGGTAGGCGACCATGACGATCACCTTCCATTTCGGCGCGCCGAGCGCTACGGCGGCCTCGCGCAACGTGTCCGGTACCAGCCGCAGCATGTCCTCGGTCGTCCGAACGACGACCGGGACCACGATGATCGCCAGGGCGACCGCGCCGGCCCAGGCCGAGAAATGGCCAATGCGAACGACCATCACCTGATAGACGAAGAGGCCGACGATGATCGACGGGGCGCTCAACAGGATATCGTTGACAAAACGCACGACCTCGCCGAACCGGCTTTGGCGCGCATATTCGGCGAGAAAGGTCCCGGCGAGGATGCCGGTCGGGGTACCGATGGCCGTGGCAATCGCGGTCATCGCCAGGCTGCCCGCGATCGCGTTAAGCAGCCCGCCGCTGCTCCCGGGAGGCGGCGTCATCTGCGTGAACAGCGGCAGGCCGATGGCGGCGATGCCGTTTACCAAAAGGGTCGACAGCACCAGAGCCAGCCATAACAACCCAAAACCAGTCGCCGCGACCGAAAGCGCGATGACGATGTAATTGACCAGGCGGCGGCGCAGGTAGACTGGCATCGCCGTTACCTTCCGGCCTGCATTTGGAGCCTGATCAGCAGCAGCTTCGCGATCGCCAACACGATGAAGGTGATCACGAAGAGGATGAGGCCGAGCGCGATCAGGGAGGACAGGTACAAATCGCCGACCGCCTCGGTGAATTCGTTGGCCAGCGCCGCCGAGATGGTCGTGCCCGGCTGCAGAATCGAAGCGGTGATGTGATGCGAGTTGCCGATCACGAAGGTGACCGCCATCGTTTCGCCGAGCGCCCGGCCGAGCCCCAGGAGGACGCCGCCGAAAACGCCGATCCGGGTGTAGGGGAGGACGATCTGCCATCCGACCTCTGTCGTAGTTGCGCCGAGGCCGTAGGCGCTCTCCTTCAGCATCGGCGGGACGGTCTCAAACACGTCGCGCATGATCGAGGATATGAACGGCAGCACCATGACCGCCAGAATGAACCCGGCGGTCAAGACGCCGATGCCGAGCGGTGGCCCGGCAAACAACAGACCGATACCGGGCACTTCGCCGAGCGTGTTGATCAGCGCCGGCTCGATGTATTCCTGGACGAACGGGGCGAGCACGAAGAGGCCCCAGATCCCATAGATGATGCTCGGGATCGCGGCCAGCAGCTCGATCATCGTCGCGAGCGGCCGCTTGAGCCAGACCGGCGACAGCTCGGTGATGAACAGCGCGATCCCGAACGCGACCGGGATGCCGATCAACATCGCGATCGCCGAGGTGACCAGCGTGCCGTAGATCGGCGCCAGCGCACCGAACCGCTCGGTAACCGGGTTCCACACATCGGCGACGACAAAGCCGAAGCCGAAATGCTCCAACGCGGGTAACGCGCCGATGATGAGCGCTACGATGACGCCACTCAGGATCAGCAGAACCCCGGCAGCAAAGAACAGGGTGAGCGAGTGGAACAGCCGGTCGCCCCAGGCGCGGCTTTGTGCTCGCGACGCGGCGGGGGCCAACATCGTGTCAGCCGTCACGATCGGCCCTCTCACCGTGGGTCAAAACACGGCGGGAAGGTGCCAAGCCTCCCGCATCCGCAGCCTCACGACCCGTCGCCGTCCCACACCGGCTTGCCGTCGGGACCTTTGATTTGCTGCCAGCTCTGTTCGAAGATCGCGACTGCGTTCTCCGGCATCGGGATATAGTCCAGTGATTCCGCCAATTGGCCGCCGTTCTTGTAGCCCCAGTCGAAGAATTTGAGGACCTCCTTCGCCCGGTCCGGCTTCGCCTGCACCTTGTGCATCAGGATGAACGTGGCGCCGGTGATCGGCCAACTATCCTTGCCAGGCTGATCGGTCAGGATCAGGTAGAAATCCTTGGCGCTCTTCCAGTCGGCGTTGGCGGCGACGGCTTGGAATACCTTGCTGCCCGGCTCCAGGGCGACGCCGTCATGGTTGATCAGCTTGCTATGCACCATCTTGTTCTGGAGGGCATAGGCGTATTCGACATAGCCGACGGCCCCGGCGGTGCGCGACGTCAGCGCCGCGACGCCCTCATTCCCCTTGCCGCCGAGCCCGGCCGGCCATTCGACCGAGGTGCCTTCACTGACCTTGGACTTCCATTCCGGGCTCACTTTCGACAGGTAGTTGGTGAAGATGAACGTCGTGCCTGACCCGTCCGACCGATGCACCACCGCGATGCTGGTATCGGGCAGCTTCAGCCCCGGATTGAGCTTGGCGATCGCCGGGTCGTTCCATTTGGCGATCTTCCCCAGATAGATCTGCGCGATGGTCGGGCCGTCGAGCGTCATCTGACCCGACTGGATGCCGGGCAGGTTGACCACCATCACCTCGCCGCCGATGACCGGCGGGAATTGCATAAGCCCCTTCGCCGCTAGATCCTCGGGTTTGAGCGGCATATCCGAAGCGCCAAAATCCACTGTCTTGGCGGTGATCTGGGCGATGCCGCCGCCGGAACCGATCGACTGATAATTGAGGTTCAGGCCGGTCTTCGCCTTATAGGCCTCGGCCCATTTGGCATAGATCGGATAAGGGAAGGTGGCCCCGGCGCCGGAAATTTCGGCGGCACGGGCGGGGCCGAAGGCGCAGCTCGCAGCGAGGAACGCCGCGAGCAGTGTGATCCGGCGAGCGTTCACGACAGTCTCCCTCGTGGGTTCGTGGGTAACGGCCCATCGGGTAGGCCATGGCGGGTTGTACCGATCGGCTGAGACGCTCGTGTTGCAGTTTTGTTACTCTTCGATGACAGGCTGGTCCGCTGCTCGCAGCCAGACTGTGAAGGTCGAGCCCTGGCCGACTTCGCTCGAGATATCGAGCCGGCCGCGATGGCGATTGAGGATGTGCTTGACGATCGCGAGGCCGAGGCCGGTGCCGCCAAGCTCGCGCGAGCGAGCGGTATCGACCCGGTAGAAGCGCTCGGTCAGCCGCGGTAGCTGCTCGCTCGGGATGCCGTCGCCCTGATCGACGACGGCGACCTGCACCAGCCCCATCGCCGCCCCGCTGCCGGTTCCGCCGGTCACCGTGACCTCGCTCTGCGGCCGGCCGTATTTGACCGCGTTATCGAGCAGGTTCTGGAAGATTTGGACCAGTTCGTCGCGGTCGCCCTGCACCTCCGGGAGATCGACTGGAAGGGCGCGCAGAATGCGTATGCCGCGTTCGGCGGCACGCAACTCGAACCCGCGACAAACCTCGTCGATCACCGCCGCAAGGGCGATCCGGCCGGTCGGCGCGACATGCTCGTTCAACTCGATGCGCGACAGCGACAATAAATCATCGACGAGACGCGCCATCCGCTGCGCCTGCTCACGCATGATCCCAAGAAAGCGCTCGCGGGCGGCGACATCCTCGCGCGCCGGCCCGAGCAGCGTCTCGATGAAGCCGATCAAGGTCGCGAGCGGCGTCTTCAGCTCGTGCCCGGCATTGGCGATGAAGTCGGCGCGCATCTGCTCGCTGCGTTTCAGCTCGGTTACATCGTGCAGGGCCAGGATCGCCGCCGCGCCGTCGAGCGCTGGTTCGCCAATCCAGGCGAAATGGGCGCGCAGCACCCGTTCGACTGGTCCCGACAGGGCAAACTCGACCCTGCGGACCGGTTCGCCGCGCAATACCGCATCGGTGGCGGCGAGCAGAGCGGGGTTGCGCAGCGCCGCCGCGAGATCGCGCGGCTGCGCTCCCGGTCCGACGAATTCCGCCGCCGCGGCGTTGGTGCGGACGATGCGGCGCTGCCGATCGAGCAGGATCAGCGGATCGGGCACCGCGGCGATGACCGTCTCGGCAGCGGCGAGCCGCGCCTCGGCCTGCGCCGCGTGTTCGCGCCAGGACCGCCGCAGGCGGTGCACGGCTGGCCATAACGCCCGCGCCGCCAAGCTCAACCGGTGCGGTCGATAGCCCGGCGCCGCCGGGTCGCTCGGCGCCGCATCGGGGCCGAGCCCATCGATCTCGGCCCGCGCCCGAGCGAGCGAGAGCACCGATGGGATGGCCAGCAGCAAAGATAACGCCAGCATCGCGGCCACCGCCGCTATCGCCGCCGGGCCGCCGACAAAGTCGAGCGCGAACAGAGCGGCAATGGCGATCCCGCCCGGTGTTGAAAGGGCGAGGGCGAACCCCGCGCTGCGGCCAAAGTGTCGTCCCATCGGTTTGGCTCAAGGCTGGCTGAGCATCGCACAAAATCCGCCAGCGGGGTCCGGGCAGTCGGCGGTCGGTCGGGTGTGATCCATCCGAAAGGCAGAGATCGTTGACAGCGGAGGGCACCTTACTATAGTGCGCGCCTCCTGGACCGCGAGAGCCGGTCCGGCAGGTTTTTGGTCGCGGCGGCTATTGCCGCGACGGGCGCGCCAACCGATATCGGTTTTCCATCATGTTTGCAGTGATCCGCACCGGCGGCAAGCAATACAAGGTCGCCAAGGACGATGTGATCGCGGTCGAGAAGCTCCCGGGCGAGCCCGGCGCGACGATAGAGCTCGACGAGGTGCTGATGGTCGGCGACGGCGCCGCCGTATCGACGGGAACCCCGCTGCTATCCGGTGCTTCGGTCAGCGCGACGCTGGTCGAGCAGCGCCGCGCCGCCAAGATCATCGTCTTCAAGAAAAAGCGGCGGCACAATTACCGACGCAAGAACGGCCATCGCCAGCACGAGACCGTGCTGCGGATCGAGGAGATCCATGCTGAGGGGGCGGCACCTGCCGGCGGCCGGGCGCGCGGCAGGCGGGCGGCACGAGCGCCGGCGGCGGAGCAGGAGGCGCAAGATGGCGCATAAAAAAGCAGGCGGTTCCTCGCGCAACGGCCGCGACAGCGGCGGGCGGCGGCTCGGGGTCAAGAAATTCGGCGGCGAGATCGTCGTTCCCGGCAATATCATCGTGCGGCAGCGTGGCACCAAGTTCCACCCGGGCGAGCGGGTCGGCATGGGGCGCGATCACACCCTTTTCGCGCTCGAAGGCGGCGCGGTGCGATTCAAGAAGGGGATTGGCCGGCGCACCTTTATTTCGGTCGTCCCGCGCCCAACTGACGATCAACCGGCGGAAGCCGCCGAATAGCCGTTCCCCGCAATGACCGGAGCCGAGGGGAGCGGCCCAGCCGCTCCCTTTTTTTCTTTCCCATCGACCAAGACCATGAAATTCCTCGACCAGTGCAAGATCTACCTGAAGAGCGGTGATGGCGGGCGCGGCTCGATGAGCTTCCGCCGCGAGAAATTTATCGAGTTCGGCGGGCCCGATGGCGGTGATGGCGGCAAGGGGGGGAATATCGTCTTCCACGCCGCCGCCAATCTCAACACGCTGATCGATTACCGCTACCGGCAGCATTTTCGGGCCCAGAACGGCCGCGGTGGCGCCGGGACGAACAAGACGGGCGCCCAGGGGCGCGAGCTTGGGCTGCGCGTGCCGGTCGGTACGCAGATCCTCGCCGACGACCAGGAAACCGTGCTCGCCGATCTGGTCCGCCCCGGCCAGCGAATCGTGCTGCTGCGCGGCGGCGACGGCGGCTTCGGCAACGCCCATTACAAAAGCTCGACCAACCAGGCGCCGCGCCGTGCCGATCCGGGTTGGCCGGGTAGCGAATTATGGGTCTGGCTGCGGCTGAAGCTGATCGCCGATGCCGGTCTGGTCGGGCTGCCGAACGCCGGCAAATCGACGCTGCTCGCCCGCCTGTCGCATGCCCACCCGAAAATCGCCGATTATCCGTTCACGACGCTACATCCCCAGCTCGGGGTCGTGCGGCTCGATGACGCGGAGTTCGTGCTCGCCGATCTGCCCGGGCTGATCGCGGGCGCCAGCGAGGGCGCTGGGCTCGGTACCCGCTTTCTCGGCCATGTCGAGCGCTGCGCGGTCATCCTCCATTTGATCGATGGGACCGAGGATGATGTCGTTGGCGCCTATCGGACGATCCGCCGCGAACTCGCCGATTACGGCCATGGGCTTTCCGACAAGCCGGAAATCGTCGGCCTCAACAAGATCGACGCAATTGATCCCGCCGCGGTAGCGCCTAAATGCCGCGCACTTGCCGGCGCGGCACGACCCGGTGCCGCGGTGCTGCCGCTGTCGGGCGTCAGCGGCGCCGGCACCGCGGCGGTGATCGGTGCGCTTATCGCCGCGATCGAGGCGTCGCGCGTAGGTGCTGCCGACGCGCTGGTCGATGCGGGATGAACGACGCTACCGACTCAGCCGCCACCCCAACCCTCCCCGGTGATCCCCGGATCAAGTCCGGGGAGGGGAGGGCGCAACCCACGCAGGGTGATGGCAAACCCACTTCTGCCGCGGCGCTGATCGCAGCGCGCCGTGTCGTGCTGAAGATCGGATCGGCATTGCTGGTCGCGGATGACGGCGAGATCCGCCGCAACTGGCTCAACTCACTGGTCGACGATGTCGCGCGCTGCCGCCAGCGCGGCCAGGAGGTGATCATCGTCTCCTCCGGGGCGATCGCGGTCGGGCGCCGCCATCTAGGGCTGCGCGGGCGCTCGCTGCGGCTCGAGGAACAGCAGGCCGCCGCCGCCACCGGACAGATCCGCCTGGCGCACGCCTATCAGGAGGCATTGGCGCGGCATCGCGTCACCGTCGCGCAGATCCTCTTGACCCCGGACGACACCGAAGAGCGTCGCCGCCACCTCAACGCGCGCGCCACCTTCGCGCAATTGCTCGCGCTCGGCGCGGTGCCGGTGGTCAACGAGAACGACACGATCGCCACCGCCGAGATCCGCTTCGGCGACAACGACCGGCTTGCTGCCCGCGTCGCGCAAATGACCAGCGCCGACATGCTGGTGCTGCTGTCCGACATCGACGGCTTCTACACGGCCGACCCGCGCGTCGACGCGGCGGCGCGGCACATTGCGCTGGTGCGCGAGATCGGGCCCGAGATCCTGGCGATGGCCGGCGCGGCGCCGCCCGGCTACAGCTCCGGCGGGATGGTCACCAAGCTGGCTGCCGCCCGTATTGCGATGCATGCCGGCTGCCATATGCTGATCGCCGAGGGCGATCCGCGCGGTGACCGTGGCCCGCTGGCGGCGATCGAGGCCGGCGCCAGGGCCAGCTTGTTTCTGCCGGCCGGCGAGCCGCGCTCGGCGCGCAAGGCGTGGATCGGCGCCGCGGTCAATCCGGGCGGTGCGGTGATCGTCGATGACGGCGCGGTGCGGGCATTGCGCGGCGGCAAAAGCCTGTTGCCCGCCGGGATCGTTGCGGTCGAGGGTGCCTTCGAGCGCGGCGACTGTGTGATCGTCCGCACCCGCGCCGGCGGGGAAGCCGGGCGCGGCCTCTCGGCCTATTCGAGCGCCGACATCCGACTGATCGCCGGACACAAGAGCGGTGAAATTGCAACAATTCTAGGCTACCGTGGGCGCGACGAGATAATCCACCGCGACGATTTGGTGGTGACCGACAGACAATGACGACCGAGACGCGGACCCGCACCACACCCGAGGCCGGTCTCGCCGCGACGATGGCGGAGATTGGGCGCCGCGCCCGCGAGGCCGCGGCGGCGCTGGCGCTTGCCCCTGCCGGGGCCCGGGCGAGGGCGCTTCAGGCGGCTGCCGCGGCGGTGCGCGCCCGGGCGGCGGAGATCCTTGCCGCCAACGCCGAGGATGTCGCCGAAGCGAAACGCGCCGGGATCGGCGCTGCGCTGGTCGATCGCCTCGCGCTCGACCCGGCGCGGCTCGAGGCCGTTGCGCGCGGGCTTGAGGACATCGCCGCGCTGCCCGACTCGATCGGCCGCGTGCTGGCCGACTGGACCCGGCCGAATGGCCTGCGCATCTCCCGCGTCAGCGTGCCACTCGGGGTCATCGGCATCATCTACGAGAGCCGCCCGAACGTCACCGCCGATGCCGGCGGGATCGCGCTCAAATCCGGCAATGCCGCGATCCTGCGCGGCGGCTCGGAAAGCTTTTATTCGTCCCGGGCCCTGGTCGCCGCGCTGCGCGACGGGCTGCGTGTGGCCGACCTGCCGGAGGATTCGGTTCAGCTGGTGCCGACCCGCGACCGCGAGGCGGTCGGCATGATGCTGAAGATGAGCGGCATCATCGACGTCATCGTGCCGCGCGGCGGGTCCTCGCTGATCGAGCTTGTCCAGCGCGAGAGCCGCATCCCGGTCATCGCCCATCTCGAAGGGCTCTGCCACACCTATATCCATCGCGCCGCCGACCCGAAGAAAGCGCGGGCCATCGTGCTCAACGCCAAGATGCGGCGGGTATCGATCTGCGGCGCGACCGAGACCTTGCTGGTCGATCGCGCGATCGCCGCCACGATCCTGCCGGCGATCCTCGCCGATCTGCGCGCGCGGGGGTGCGAAGTTCGCGGCGACCCGGAAACCTTGGCGATCGAGCCTCTTGCGGTCGCGGCGACCGAAGAGGATTGGCGCACCGAATACCTTGACGCCATTCTCGCGGTGCGCGTTGTCGACGGCGTGGTGGGGGCGATCGAGCACATCAATCGCTACGGCTCCCACCACACCGATGCGATCGTGACCCAAGACGAGGCGACCGCCGAGCGCTTTCTGCGCGAAGTCGACAGCGCGATCGTGCTGGTCAACGCCTCGACCCAGTTCGCCGATGGCGGCGAGTTCGGGATGGGCGCCGAGATCGGCATCTCGACGCAGCGTCTGCCGCCGCGCGGCCCGGTCGGCGCCGCCGAGTTGACGACCTACAAATACCTCGTCCGCGGCGACGGGCAGGTGAGGCCCTGAGTAAGCGCGCCACATCCAATCGCCCTCTCCACCCCCAAGGGCACAGAGGAGTTGTGTATGGCGCGCTTTTGCGGCGTCGCATAGGCCTTCTCGGCGGCTCGTTCAACCCGGCGCATGACGGCCACCTCCACATCAGTCGGCTGGCGCTCAGCCGGCTTGACCTCGACGAGGTGTGGTGGCTGGTTTCGCCGCAAAACCCGCTAAAGCCGGTCGCCGGCATGATGCCGTTCGCGCGGCGCCTGGAAGTGGCGATCGGGGTCGCCGCCGCCGACCCGCGCATCCGGGTCAGCGATACCGAAGCTCGTCTGGGTTCGATCTACACTGCCGATACGCTGGCGATGCTGCGCCGGCGCTTTCCGCGCGCCGGTTTCGTCTGGCTGATGGGTGGCGACAACCTCGTCCAGCTGCCGCATTGGAAGCGGTGGCAACGCATCTTCCGAACCGTTCCGATTGCCGTTTTCGACCGCGCCAGCACCGCGTCGCCGGGGCTTGCCGGGATCGCCGCCCGCCGCTTTGCGCGAGCGCGTATCCCGATCTCGGCGGCGCGTCGTCTGGCGCTGACGGCACCGCCCGCGTGGGTATTTTTCCACACCAGGCTCGACCCTCGATCGGCCACCCGCATCCGCGCCGAGCAACAGCCGCAAACCCCGAAGGAGGGTGAACCCGCAGTGACTAACGACGCGACCGCCATCGCCACGCTGGCGCCCCGTCGCCGGCAAACGCTCCCGGCGCGGGAGCTGCTTCAACACATCATCGACAGCCTCGAAGACGGCAAGGCCGAGGAGATCGTGACGATCGACCTCGCCGGCAAAACGACGATCGCCGACTACATGGTGGTGGCGTCCGGTCGCTCGTCGCGGCAGGTGGCTGCGCTCACCGATCACCTCGAACAGATCCTCCCCGGCCGCATTGCGATCGAGGGCAAGCGCCAGGGCGATTGGGTGCTGATCGACACCGGCGATGTGATCGTGCACATCTTTCGGCCGGAAATCCGCGCCTATTACAATCTCGAAAAGATGTGGGGTTCGGCGTTGCCGGATATCGAGGCCGGGGCCGAGGCCGCCCTCTGACGGGGCGCGGCGATTCGCCTCCACCTTCTCGCCATCGGCCGGCTGCGACGCGGGCCTCTTTATGAATTGCAGGCGCTCTATGCCGGGCGCCTCTTGCCGCCGGTCGCGATCATCGAGCTCGAAGAAAAGCGCCGCCTGCCGCCCGCCGAACTCAAGCTCCGCGAAGCCGAGTTGATCCTCGCCGCCCGGCCCGCCGGCGCCCGCCTTGTCGCGCTCGATCGACAAGGCGCGGCCTGGACCAGCCGCGATTTCGCCGATCGGCTCGCCGCCTGGCGCGACGGCGGTGCCGCCGCCCTCGCTTTCGCGATCGGCGGCGCCGAGGGGCTGGGGCCGGCGGTCATCGAGCGCGCCGATGCGGTCGTCTCGCTCGGCATGATGACCTGGCCGCACCTTTTCGCGCGCAGCATGCTCCTGGAGCAGCTCTACCGGGCGCAGCAGATCCACGCCGGCCATCCATACCACCGCGATTAGGGCAAGCTAGGGCGCCGCAGCAGGCGTGCCTCCGGCGGTACCGGATCATCCGGAAGCTGGCACTCGCGATGCCGCGCCACCGCCTCGTCGATCAGGTGAGACAACAGCGCGGTGAACCCGATTGGCGGATCCGCCGCTTCCCAAAGAAAATAGGCGAACGAGCCGGGGCACGGGTTGACCTCGTTGAGCCAGGTCTCGCCGGTCACCTCGTTGCAATAGAAATCGACGCGCGGCGCACCGGCGCCGTCAACCGCCTCGAAGGCCAGGGTCGCCCAGCGCCGCAGGTCGGTTGCGAGCCCGGCGGGGAGATCCGGGTTGATGTCGCGGGTCAGCGAGAGCATCCCCTGGCTGCCTCCGGAATCGCCCTTGACGCCGGATTTGCCGTCGGCGCCCGACAGGTATTTCTGGCGGAAATCCAGCAGCTCCTCGCCGCACTTGGGACGCTCGATCGCTGAGGTGCGGATCGAGCCGCCGAGCCGCGCTACCGCAAGGTTGTACTCGACCAGATTGGGGACCAAGGGCTCGATCAACGCCTGCGTGTCGAGTCGGAAGATCATCGGCAACAGCGCGCGGACCTCATCGATGCTGTCGGCCTTGCCGACCCCGATGCTGCTGCCGAGATGGACCGGCTTGACGATGCAAGGGAAACCGATGCCGGACAACAGCGCTTTCAGCGAATCGGCCGAGGGCAGCCCTCCGGTCGTGCGCGTTATGACAGCGTAGGGCAGGAGCGGGATGTCGAGACCGCGCAGCAGACGCTTGGTCGCGGCCTTGTCCATGAACACCGCGGATGCCAGCGTGCGCGTTCCGGTGTAGGGCAGGTTGGCGGTCTCGAAGAGGCCCTGCATCTGGCCATCCTCGCCGCCCAAACCATGGAGGGCCAAGAGCGCGACATCGAATTCCGTCGCCGTGCGGCGGCCGAAGAACCCGCTGCGCTTGGGCAGGAGAACACCGCGGCCGGGCTCGCCGAGCGCCAGGCTCACCTCGGTCAATTCGCCCGGGTTGCGCGGATCGGGGAGATAGTTGCGGCGCTCCGCGAGCGCGTCACCGACGAACCATGCGCCGCGCGGATCGACGTAGACCGGAAATGCGACAAAACGCTCCTGGTCGATCGCCTTCAGAGCCTGCAGCCCGGTGATAACGCTGACGTCATGCTCGGGCGAGCGCCCGCCAAGGAACACCGCGACACGGGTTTCATTCCTGCGCGCCATCCTGTACCCCAATCCTGCAAACCCGCCCGCGAGCCTATGGACCCGTTCAAAAGCTACCCTCTGCGCCACGACCGGCACAATCGCCCCGACATCAGCCCTTGGCTTGCGGTATGAAGTCCGAGGTCGTTCGCGTCCGCGGGGCCGAGCTCGCGCTGTTTCGCCTTGAAGGCGATTCGGCGGCGGGGTCGGTTGAGCTGATCTGGGCGCATGGCTGGGGCCAGACGCACGAGGCGTTGTTGCCGCTGGCGCAGGCAATGCGACGCTCCGCCCGATCGATCCTGATCGATCTTCCGGGCTTCGGCGCCTCGCCCGTGCCGTCGGTGTCGTGGAGCACGGCCGATTACGCCGATGCGATGGCGGAATGGCTCGGCGGCCTCCCACCGGCGCAGCGGATCTGGATCGCGCATTCGTTCGGCTGCCGGGTCGGACTGCAACTCGCGGCGCGCCACCCCGCGATACTCGGCGGGCTGTTCCTGATTGCCGCGGCCGGTCTGCCGCCGCAGCGCGCGCCGTGGGCGCGGGCGCGGGTGACGGCGCGGCGCTGGGGGTTCCGGCTGGCGGGGCAATTCACCCGCGAAGGGCCGGCGCGCGACCGGCTGCGCGCCCGTTTCAGCAGCGCGGATTATCGGGCGGCCGGGGCGTTGCGGCCGATCCTGGTCAAGGCGGTCACCGAGGACCTCACCGCAATTGCCCGCGCGGTCCGGGTTCCGGTGGTCCTGGTCTATGGCGATCAGGACCGCGAGACACCGCCGGAAATGGGCATCCGCCTCAATAGCCTGATGCCGCAGTCGCGGCTTTATGTGCTGCGCGGCTTCGATCATTGGAGCCTTTTGAGCGACGGGCGCCACCTGATCCTCCAGCGCCTCGGCGAGGTTGTGGAGCAGATCGCGTGATCCTCGAGATCGTGATCCCCTACGCGATGCTGTCGATCTTTTTGCTGAGCTTTCTCGCCTTCGCGGCGCGGCGGTTGCTGACCTACCTGCACCTTTTTCAGCAGGAGGAATATGACGACCTCCGCTTTCTCCGCTGGTTGGTCAAAAGCCGCGCCTTCGACCGGCGCTTGTCGTTGGGGTTGCTGGCGCTTCTAGGTCTGCTCCTGTTATGGCCGTGGACCGGCCTCTTGACCTTGATTTGGGTTGCGGCCGCCTTTTTCGCTCCGCTGCTTGCGAGCGCTGCTTGCTTGGCCGCCGCGGTGTCCGAACGCGATCCGCGCAAAACTGCAAAGAAGCCGCTGGCGATGACAGCTCGCGCAAAGCGGATCTATTGGACGGCGCTGGGGCTGATCACCGTGATCGGGATCCCCCTGACCTTCGCCGGCAGCGTCGGGACTTGGATTGCCATGCAGGTGGGGGGCGCCCAGCTCGCCTGGCGTGGGCCGCCTTTCGATTTCGATTACGACGAGGCACGCTGGCAAGTGACGGTCATCGCCACTGCGTTCTTATGCGGTTCATGGCTCATCTGGGTCGCTGCCGTGCAGCTCGTGCCGCTGACGCTAGTGGCGGGAAATCTTCTGCTGGCGCCATTCGAGGCGCGGGTGCAGCGCCGGTATTGGCGCGAAGCGCGCGCGGTGTTGCAGCGCGTCAATCCGATCGTGATCGCGGTCACCGGCTCCTATGGCAAGACATCGGTCAAGCACATTTTGGGGCATGTGCTCGAAACCGCCGGGCCGACCCTGATCACGCCGGGCAGCGTCAACACGGCGATGGGCATCGCCCGGGTCATCCGCGAACGACTCGCGCCGCATCACCGCTATTTCGTCGTCGAGATGGGCGCCTACGGCATCGGCTCGATTGAGCGGTTGTGCGCGCTGACCCCGCCCCAACTCGGCATCATCAGCGCGATCGGCAAGGCGCATTACGAGCGCTTCAAATCCCTGGACGCGGTGGCCCGCGCCAAATTCGAACTGGCCGAAGCCGTGCGCGACAACGCCGGCACGCTGATCGCGGCCTCCGATGTCGCGCAATTCGCCCGCCCGCGGGCATTCATCGAAAGCCATCGCGATATGGTGGTGACCGTCGGCGCCGATGATCATGCAGACCTTGCCATCAGATCGTTGCGCCAGGCGCCGGATGGGATCGTTGCGGCGATCTCCTGGCGCGGCACCGGCTATGAGCTGCGCGCGCCGCTCTTCGGCCGACATCAGGGCCAGAACATCGCGCTCGCCTTCGCTGCCGCCTGCACGCTGGGGCTGCCGCCCGAGGATGTCGTCGCGAGCCTCAGGAGCACGCCGCAAATCGCCCACCGCCTTGAGGTCAAGCGCCAGGGCGGCGCCCCGACTATGATCGACGATGCCTACAATTCGAACCCGGTCGGCTTCGAATCGGCGCTCGACTTGCTCGACGCGCTGCAGCAACCCGGCGGGCGCCGCATCCTCGTCACCCCCGGCATGGCCGAGCTGGGCAGCGAGCATGAGGCGGAGCACGCGCGGATCGGCCGGCTCGCCGCCGCCCATGTCGATGTCCTGGTCGCGGTCGCGCCGCATCGCGTCGCGCCGCTGGCGGCCGCTTTTGCTGAGGCCGCGCCCGAGCGCGACATCGTCTCCTGCCCGAGTTTTGCCGAAGCAAAGCATTGGCTCGACGGTAATCTCGCCGCGGACGATGTCGTGCTGATCGAGAACGATCTGCCGGATATTCTCGAACAAAAGCTGCGGCTATGAGGCACCCGCCGGCCGCCGCATCTGCCGCCAGTCGATCGCGCTGCCGAGCTTCAATGGGGTGCCGGCCTCCGGCATCGGATATTTGAGCCCGGTAGCGCAGTTGAACAGCACGGCGCGCTCGCCGGGTCTGACGCGCCCATCGGCCACCGCCGCCTGGTAGGCGGCATAGGTTGCCGCGCCCTCCGGGCACAGCAGCAGCCCTTCTTCGGCCGCCACCTCGCGCCAGGCGCGGGCGATCGCCTCGTCTTCGACGGTAATCGCGAAGCCGCCGCTCTCGCGCACCGCGCGCAGGATCAGGAAATCGCCGACCGCCTGCGGCACCCTTATGCCGGCCGCGAAGGTGTGCGCGTCCTGCCACCGCGGCGCATGCTCGACACCGTCCTCCCAGGCCTTGACCATCGGCGCGCAGCCCGCCGCCTGGACGACGACCATGCGCGGGCGCTTTGGCCCGATCCAGCCGATCGCCTCCAATTCGGCAAACGCCTTCCACATGCCGATGATGCCGGTGCCGCCGCCGGTCGGATAAAAGATTATATCGGGGACCTCCCAGCCGAGCTGCTCGGCCAGCTCGATCCCCATCGTCTTCTTGCCCTCGATCCGGTAGGGCTCGCGCAGCGTCGAACAGTTGAACCAGCCAAGTTCCTTCTCGCCCTCGGCGACGAGTTTGCCGCAATCGTCGATGAGGCCGTCGACGAGAAACACCTCAGCGCCCTGCATCGCGATCTCGCGGATATTCACATCGGGCGTGTCGTCGGGGACGAACACCGTGGCGGCCATGCCGGCGCGCGCGCAGTAGGCGGCCATCGCCGCGCCGGCGTTGCCGTTGCTGGGCATCGCCATCGCCGTAACGCCAAGCTCCTTCGCCATCGAAACGGCGAGCGCCAGGCCGCGCGCCTTGAACGAGCCGGTCGGCAGGCGCCCTTCGTCCTTGACCAGCAGCTCGCCGCCCCCAGAAAGCTGACTGGCGAGGCGGGGCAGGGCGATCAGCGGGGTCACGACTTCGCCGAGCGAAACGATGTTTTCGGGATGACGCACCGGCAACAGCTCGCGGTAGCGCCACAGGGTCTGTGGACGGCCATCGAGCGCCGCGCGCGGCAACGCCCGACGCACCGCGTCGAGGTCGTAGCGCACCAACACCGGCCTTCCGGCGCGCGACAACCCGTGCACTATGTCGGCCGGGTAGCGTTCGCCGGTCAAGCTGCATTCGAGATGGCTGATGAAAGTCGGCAGCTCGCCGCCGGTCCACACGTAATCGGGCATTGCCGCCTCTCCTATCGTCCTCAAAGCACCGCCTCCGCGATGACGCGCATCGCCGCGGCGTCGGCGCCGACCAGCACCAGTGAGCCGATCCAGTGCTTCTTCGCGAGCTCCTGCCACGCCTGGAGCCGGTCGCGGATCCGGTCGGGCGGGCCGATCAGCGAGATCTCGTCGATGAGCGCGTCGGGCACCGCGGCGGCGGCCGCCTCGCGCTTGCCATCGAGGAACAAATCCTGGATCTCGGAGGCCGCTGCTTCATAGCCGATGCGGCGGGCCAGATCGTTGTAGAAATTGGCGCTGCGCGCTCCCATCCCGCCGATATATAGGGCGAGGCCGGGGCGCAGCGCATCGCGGCACTTCGCCAGATCCTCGCCCATGCTGACCCGCACATAGGGCGCGTTGTCGAAATCGGCGAGGTCGGCCGACTTGCCGGCCCGCTTCCGGCCTTCCTGGATCGGGCCGACCACCGCCTCGCCCTTCTCCGGCGACATGAAAATGGGGAGGTTGCCGTCCGCAACTTCGCCGGAGGTCCGCAGCCCGGCGGATGAGATCGAGGCGGTGTAGATCTTGAGGCCCGGATCGCCGTGCATGATGCTGCGCAACGGCTTGCCAAGCCCGGTCGCGCCCGGCCCCCGATAGGGGATGTCGTAGTGCTCGCCGTGGAATTCGAGCGGCGCCTTCCTCTCCAGCACCTGGCGGATGATCGCGACGTATTCGCGGGTGCGGGTCAGCGGCTTGCCGAACGGCACGCCGTGCCAGCCCTCGACGACCTGCGGCCCGGACGGGCCGATGCCGCAGAGAAAGCGGTTGCCGGACAATGCCTGCAAGGTCATCGCCGTCATCGCCGCCATCGCCGGGGTGCGCGCCGGCATCTGCATGATGCTGGTGCCGGCCTTGATGCGGCTGGTGCGCGCCAGGACCCAGGCGGCCGGGCTGACCGCGTCGCTGCCATAGGCTTCGCCCGCCCACACCGCTTCGAAACCGAGCCGCTCGGCCTCCAATACGAGATCCATCTCGATCCCGGCATGGCCGGGCGAAAATTTGAGGGTGGTCGAGAGCTTCATTGCAGCATCCCCTCGCCGGCGTGAGCGATGCGTTCGACCGCGGCGAGCCAGTCGGCCAGCTCGCGCTCGGCCGGCTCGACCAGGACGTGCTGGACGCCGATCGCGGCATACCCTTCGAGGCGGACACGCAGCTCGGCGTCATCACGGCCATTCCAGCCGTACCGCAGCGAGATCGCGAATTCCGGCGCGGGGCGCGCGGCGCGCAGCCGCGCGACCATCGGCGCCGCCTGCTCGGGCGTGCAGCGCGAGCCGTGCCAGCCGTCGAGCCGCACGGCACGCGCCAGCGCCGGCTCAGAGGTGCCGCCGATCCAGATCGGGATCGGCTTCTCCGGCTTTGGCAGCATGCGCATGTCGTCGATAACGGTGGGGATCGTCTGCGCCGTGAAGGTAACGGGGTCGTCGCCCCACACCGCGCGCATCATCGCGATCCCCTCGTCCATGCGCCGGCCGCGCTCGCGGAACGGCACGCCCAATGCCGCGAACTCGTCTTCCATCCAGCCGACCCCGGCCCCGAGGATGAGCCGTCCGCCCGACAAATTCTGCAACGTCGCCAATTCCTTGGCGAGCGGGAGCGGGTGGCGCATCGGCAATACGAGAACGCTGGTGCCGAGCCCGACCCGGCTCGTATAGGCGGCCGCCCAGGTCAGCGTCAGCACCGGGTCCCAGAAGATCGCCGAGGGCGGGTAGGCCCGGTCCTTCGGCACGATGATGTGCTCGCTGACCCAGACATCGGCAAAGCCGAGCTGCTCGGCCTGCTCCGCGGCGCGGCGGATTGCGTCGGCTCCGGCCTTCTGTCCGATATGGGGCAAATGAATCCCGAGCCGCATGGCGAGGTCCCTCGTGAGGTAATGCTCTGGGGGTGAGCGGGCGAGAAAGCCGAGCCCGCCCTGATTGCCTATGGCCTGCCGATAATTAGCCTCGCAGCCGCCGCGCAATGACGATACCTTCGCGCCAAACGTCATACCAACACCGAAATTGAGCCCAGGGGGACACCCAATGACATTGCGGATTCCCAGCCTTCTTGCCGTCACGATCTGTGCGAGTGTGTCCGCCCTCTGGCTCTGCCCGGCCGCCAAGGCGGATGCCCAGTCGGACATCAAGGCGCTCGAAGACCGCTTCGTTGCCGCGTTCAAGGCCAAGGATGTGGACGCGATCATGAAGGTCTACGTCCCTGACCAGAGCCTCGTTGTCTTCGATGTGGTCCCGCCCCGCCAGTTTGTCGGCGCCGCAGCTTACCGCAAGGACTGGCAGGATTTTCTCGGCAGCCTCAACGGCCCGATCACGGTCGAACTCTCCGATCTCGCCGTCGTCTCCGATCACAATCTCGCCTACGGGCACAGCATCCAGCACGTCGCCGGCACCGACAAGCAGGGCAAGAAGATGGATCTGACCGTGCGTGTGAGCGACGTCTACAAGAAGATCAAGGGCCAGTGGCTGATCGTTCACGAGCACGTCTCGATCCCGGTCGATCTCGATACCGGCAAGCCTGATCTCGCCTCAAAGCCCTGAGGTCGAACCGATCGGCGATGACGCGCGCCATCAGCTGCGCCGCGGCGAGCGCGCGGGATGCGCCGTCGCTGTCACTGTCACATTGCGGACCCGGAAGCGTTCTAACGTCGAGAGCGGCTCACGCCATCGAACCGCCCAGCAGAGGAGAAAAGCGATGCCCAATCCATTTGTGCATGTCGAGCTCGCGACGACCGATCTCGCCAAATCAAAGGCGTTCTACAGCGCGCTGTTCGACTGGAAATTGGACGACATCGAGGCCGGCGGCGGCATGAGCTACACGACGATCGGGGTCGGTGAAGGCACCGGCGGCGGCATGATGAAGCATCCGATGCCGGGCAACCCGTCGGGGTGGCTCGCCTATGTGCAGGTCGACGATATCAACGCGGCGACGGCTAAGGCCAAGTCGCTGGGCGCGACGATGGTGCGCGAGGTGATGCAGGTCATGGATATCGGCTGGCTCTCGATCTTTGTCGACCCGACCGGCGCTATGCTCGGTCTGTGGCAGCCGGCAAAGAAGTAGCTCGGGCGCTTGCCGCCCAGCCGCCGCGGGTTCATCCTGCCGCGAAAGCTGAGCGGGGGATCGCAAATGAGCACTCTGCCGGAAGACGGCTTGGTCGCGGTCGTCAAGCGCGACTGCGAGACCTGCGTCATGACGGCGCCGGTGCTCGGCGAATTGGCGAGGGCCCACGGGCTTCTTGTCTACACCCAGGACGACCCGGGCTTTCCCGAGACCGTGCCGGCGCCGATCGACGACACCGCGCTCGACATCTCGCATCGCCTGAAGATCGAGATCGTCCCGACATTGATCCGGCTGGAGCAGGGCCGCGAGGTCGCACGCACCTATGGCTGGGACCGCGGCGAATGGGAGCGCCTCTCCGGATTGGCCGGGCTCGGTCGCGACCTGCCTCAATCGCGCCCGGGCTGCGGCGCGAAGAACATTGAGCCAGGGGTTCTCGAACGCCTCAAGGTGCGCTTCAACGAGACCGGGCTGAAATCGCGCCGCATCGAGATCGGGGAAGACGAGGACGAAGTGGAAGCGATGTTCGAGCGCGGCTGGTCGGACGGGCTGCCATTGGTGCCGCCGACCGAGGAGCGCGTGTTGCTGATGCTCGACGGCACAAACCGCGACCCGCAGGAGGTCATCGGGCTGGTCCCGCCGGCGCTCGCCGCCGCGACGGTCGAGAAGATCGCGATCAACGCGGTGATGGCCGGGTGCAAGCCGGAATACCTGCCGGTCGTGCTGGCCGCGGTCGAGGCCGTGCTCGACGAGAGCTTTGCGATGCACGGGGTTCTGGCGACGACGCAGTTCGCCGGGCCGGTGGTCATTGTCAACGGCCCGGTGCGCCGCCGTATCGGCATGAACGCCAAGGGCAATGCGCTGGGGCAAGGCAACCGCGCCAACAGCTCGATCGGCCGCGCCCTGCAGCTGGTGATCCGCAACATCGGCGAGGGCAGGCCCCAGGAGGTCGACCGCGCCACGCTCGGCAACCCCGGCAAGCTCGGCTACTGCTTTGCCGAGGACGAGGAAGGCTCGTGCTGGGAGCCGCTTTCGGTCGAGCGTGGGGTGAAGCCCGGGGTGTCGGCGGTGACGGTATTCGCCGGCTTTGGCTTGCAGGGCGTGATCGACCAGAAATCGCGGACTCCGGAGAGCCTGGCGCGCAGCATGGCCGAGTCGTTGAAGGCGATCCAGAGCGTCAAGCTCGCGCCGGCCTGCGATGCGATCCTCGTCGTCTGCCCCGAGCATGAGCGCACCTTCCGCAACGCCGGCTGGTCGAAGGCGCGGCTCTATGAGGAATTATACCGGCTGTGCGAGATCCCCGGCGACGAGTTGGTTGCCGGCGCCAAGGGCATCGCCGAGGGCGGGCCGGCCTCGCTGGCCGGCAAGATGGTCAACAAATTCCGCCCAGGCGGCCTGATGATCGTCCGCGCCGGGGGCGGCGCCGGGATGTTTTCCGGCATCATCGGCGGCTGGTCGTCGGGCGCCCGCGGCAGCCAGCCCGTCACACGAGAGGTGAAGCCCTAGGCTTACTAGCCGGCGGCGATGTCGCCGCCGTCGCTGCCTGAGAGCAGCTGGGTCGGGAAGCCGGCGGCGACCAGCGCATCGATGATCGTGTCGACATGCCGCCGGTTCTGGGTCTCGATCACCAGGTCGAGTTCGGCGCGCTTCACTGATGTGTCGTGAAACAGGCGCTGGTGGTGCACCTCGACGATGTTGCCGCCGAGCCCGCCGACGACGCCCGAGACCTTTGACAAAACGCCCGGGAGGTCGGGCAGCTCGGCGCGCAGCCGCACAAACCGGCCGCTGCGTACCAGGCCGCGCATCAATAAGGAGGCGAGCAGGCGTGCGTCGATGTTGCCGCCGGTCAAGACGATGCCGACCCGGCGCCCGCGGAAGCGCTCAGGCTCGGCCAATAGTGCCGCGACGCCGGCCGCGCCGGCGCCTTCGACGATCAACCTCTGCCGCTCGATCAAAATCTCGACCGCGCTCTCGAGCTGGCGCTCGCCGACCAGGCGCACCGCATCGACGAGTTCGGCGACGATCAGGCGGGTCAGCTCACCCGGCTCCTTGACCGCGATGCCTTCGGCGAGCGTCGGCGCCTCGACCGGCAAGCCCGGTTCCTCGCCGCGCAGGATGCGATACATCGACGGGTAGAGCGCCGATTGCACCCCGATGATCACGATGTCGGGCATCAGCGCCTTCGCCGCCACGGCGATGCCGGAGATCAGCCCGCCGCCGCCGATTGGTACTATCAGGATGTCCAGTGCTGGGCAGTCGCCGAGCATTTCGAGCGCGATCGTGCCCTGGCCGGCGATCACCGCCGGATCGTCATAGGGATGCACGAGGACAAACCCGCGCTCGGCGGCGAGCGCGTCGGCGGCGCGCCGGGCATCAGTGAGGCCCTGGCCCTTGAGCACCACCTTGGCGCCGAGCGCCTCGGTGCGGTCGATCTTGGTGAAGGGCGTTCCCGCCGGCATCACGATCGTCGCCGGGATGCCGAGCCGGCGCGCGTGGTAGGCGACGCCCTGGGCATGGTTGCCCGCCGACATCGCGACCACTCCGGCACGGCGCTCGGCCGCCGTGAGGCTCAAAAGCTTGTTCAGCGCGCCCCGCTCCTTGAAGGCTCCGGTCGCGTGCAGCGTCTCGAGCTTGAGAAAAACCTCGCACTCGGCCATCTCGGACAGCGCCGCGGCACGGATCGTCGGAGTATGCGCTACCGCTCCGGCGATCGCCGCTTGGGCGCGGCGGACATCCTCGATCGTCACCGGCAGGTCGGTCATCGCACAGGCTCCAACGTCAGCGCGGCGCCAAGGTCAGCGTGAAGACCGGCGCAGCGCGGCCGGGAATGAGCCAGTCGAACCGCCGCCAGCGCTCCGCGAGGTCGGAAAAATGCGGCGACAGCGGGTTGCCCGACTGGCCGGGCACCGCGATCATACGGGAGTCGCCGGGGGAAGCGAGGTCGGTGATGATGCGCAGCCCGGCGCCAAAGCGCTGCTCATAGGGATGCGCATCGTCGCGGATCGTCGTCGAGCCGCGGTTGACCGTATCGAAACCCCCGGGGGTCGGGACGCCGATTTGCAGCCAATCGCGCAGCAGCGCGATCCGGTCGAAGACCGGGTTGACGAATCGGGCGATATGGGCGCGCCCCCACTGCCATTGCGCCATATCCGGGCCATAGGCCCGGCCCAGCTCGGCGAGCGCGGTATCGAGCGCGCTCGCCAGCAGCGCATCGCAGCTGTCGCCGGCTGGTCGCGGGTCGGCGCACCAATCCGGATGCGACGTCAGCACCGCTTCGATGACCTGCGGCCGCAAATCCCAGTAATCGGCGGCGGCCTCGCCAAGCCGTCGAAAAAACACATCATGGGAAAACGCGCGCAGCCAGGCGGTGAACAGTAGCGGCTCGACCTTGTCCCGATCCATCTGGAAATCCCACGCCCGCAAGTGCTCGATAGCCTCGCGCGACCTCTCGTTTGCGGGCGCGATGCGGATCATCAGCGGCACCAGTCGGCGGGCGGCGAGCGACAGCGTGTCGGCCTGGATCGCGGCGCTCGTAGCGGGCGTTTGCCGGGGCGTCGCGTCCAGCAACTGGGTGATCCGCTCGGCGCGGTTCGGGAGGTCCCAGTCGCGCGACAGGAAATAGGGATAGCGGTCGGGCACGATCTTGTTGTTGGCGCTGATAAACCGCCCGGAAGCGGGATCGCTTGCCTGCGGCAGCTCGGCGAACGGAACGAACCCGGTCCAGTCATACTCTCCGGTCCAGCCCGGCACCGGGAGCCAGCCATCCCCGCTCTTGCGGATCGGGACGCGGCCAGGCGCGATAAACCCGATCGTGCCGGCGGTATCGCCATAGACGATGTTCTGCTGCGGGCCGACAAAGGACTGCAGCGCCGCGCGGAATTCACCCCAATCGGCGGCGCGATCGATGCCCCACAGCGCCTGCGCGGTTGTATCGTCGGGGGTCAGAAACGGCGCGGCAAGCGACAGCACATAGCCGTCTTCGACGGAGCCCGCGGGCAGCGTGTCGGACAGCACCGGGCCGTGACGGGTCGCGCGGATCGTCAGCGCGACCGGTGCGGCGTCGCGTACCGCGATCGTCTCCTCGCGGCTGATAAAGGCCTCGCTGTCGCCCGGCGTGAGATAACGGCCGGGGTCGGCGGGATCGGTCTTTTCGATGAAGAGATCCTCGACATTGCTGCCGGTCGTCGTAAAGCCCCAGGCGATCCGGTCGTTGTGGCCGATCACGACGAACGGCGCCCCGGCGACGGTGCCGCCGGCAATCTCGTGCTCCGGGGTCTTCAGCCGCGCCAGATACCAGAACCCCGGCGCGCCGAAGGGCAGGTGCGGGTCGTTGGCGACAAGTGGCTTGCCGCTCGCGCTGTGCGCGCCGTCGACGACCCAATTGTTCGAGGCGTAGACCGGGCCGACCGTCGGTGGCAACGCCGCGTAGAGGCGGTCGAGCGGGAGCCGGCGATAAATCGTCGCCAACGAGGCCAGGGTGGTCGGCGCGTCGGCGGGGTATCCGGGGTAGAGGAACGCAAGCGCATCGGGCGACAGCGTGCGGGCAAGGCGCGCGCGCACCAGCTCGGCGCGATAATTCCCGGCGAGCAGCATGTCCATCAGCTTGCCCCAAACGAGACTGTCGGCCGGGCGCCACGGTTCCGGATCAACGCGGAGCAGCAGGAATTCGGGGGGCAGGGCGCCTTGGCGCGTGGCGAGAAAGGCGTTGACCCCGGCGGCGTACGCCTCCAGCCCGCTGCGTACCGGCTGGGACAACAGCGGCAACTCTGCTTCGGCCAGGCGATAAAGCCCGAGGATGCGCATCTGCCGGTCCGATCCGACCGCCGGGGCACCGAAAATCTCGGCCAGCCGGCCGGCGCCGTTGCGCCGCATCAGCTCCATCTGTAACAGCCGGTCCTGGGCATGGGCAAAGCCGAGCCCGAAGGCGGCATCTTCGTCATCGGATGCGGTGATCAGCGGGACGCCGTCGGCGTCGCGCGCGATCGTGACCTCGCTGTGGAGGCCCGCCACCGCGATGCGGCCCTCGACCTGTGGCAGCGATGACCGGAGATAGAGATAGAACCCGCCGCCGAGGAGCAGGAGCAGTAGGAGCACGCCGGCGAGAATGCGGCGGATCAGCACCATGGCGTCATCCCGGCGAAAGCCGGGATCCACTCTTCAACTGTCTCGGACGCGGACAAGTGGATCCCGGCCTTCGCCGGGATGACGACGGTAATGGTTGGCGCCGCCTACCATGGATGGCGATTAGCTTAGAATCCCAATTCGCGCAGGATCCGCTCGCGATCGGCGTCGAGGTCGGGCGCGGCATCGCGCGTCGCCGGATCGGCGAAGGCGGAAAATTTCATCGGATTCCCAGCAAGCTGCAGAGGCCCGGTCACCGGGTCGTCGACCGCCACCAGCATGTTGCGCGCCGCGGTCTGAGGGTGCGCCAGCGCCTGCGCGACATTGTTGACCGGGCCGCAGGGGATGCCGGCCTCTTCCAACAACGCGATCCAATGGTCGGTACTCTTCCCGCGCAGCACCCCCTCGATCTCGGCCTTCAGCGCCTCCTGGTGCTGGTTGCGCAAGGCGTTGGTCTTGTACAGCGGGTTTTCCGCCAGGTCCGGCCGCTCAAGCGCCTGCGCCAGCTTGACAAAGAGGCTGTCATTGCCGGCGGCGATGATAAGGTTGCCGTCCGCGGTAGCAAAGGCCTCGAACGGGGTGATCGAGGGGTGGCGCGCCCCCATCGGTCCGGGGATCTCGCCGGTCGTCGTGTAGCGCATGATGGCGTTTTCGAGGAGCGCAAGCTGGCAATCGAACAGGGCGATATCGACCTTGGTGGCTTCGCCGGTGCGCTCGCGATGCAGGAAGGCGGCGTTGAGCGCGATCGCGGTATAGAGACCGCCGGCGAGATCGCCGACAGAGGTGCCGACCCGCACCAGCGGCATGCCCGGCGCCCCGGTGATGCTCATGATCCCGCCGAGCCCCTGCACCACCATGTCGTAGGACGGGTAGTGGGAGTAGGGACCGGTATGGCCAAAGCCTGAGGCGGCGGCATAAATCAGGCGGGGATAGCGCGGATGCAGGCTGTCCCAGCCATAGCCGAGCTTTTCCATCGTGCCCGGGCGAAAATTCTCGACGAGGGCATCGCCCTTGTCGAGCAGGCGCTCGAAGATGTCGCGGTCGGCGGGCGCCTTGAGGTCGAGGACGATCGATTCCTTGCCGCGGTTCACAGAGGCGAAATAGGTCGATTTGCCGCCCTTGAAGGGGCCGTATTGCCGGGCGTCGTCGCCGGATTTCGGGGCCTCGACCTTGATCACGCGGGCGCCCAGCTCGGCCAAGAGCAGCGTGCAATAGGGTCCCGCGAGGATGCGGGACAGATCGATGATCGTGATGCCGGAAAGCGGCCCAGCCTGTGGCATGCCTGCGGGTCCTTCTGATGCGGCCCTGCCGTCAATAGCCCAGACCGGGGCGAAACCGCAATCGAGGACCGCCCGCCGGGCTAGCTGCAGCACCTCTTTCCGCGACCGTCAACGCGGGGTCAGCGCCAGCCGCTCCCGGCGCGAGGTGTGCTCTCGACCCGCTCGGCCAGCCGGTCGTATTGCAGAGCCACGTCATCAAGATGCTCTCTGATCCCGGCAGCCAGCGCCTGCCTCGCCAGTTGGCGAACCCGCGCCGCGTGATGACGATAATAGGCCGCCGGCAAGGGCGGTGTGGTCGGCGCTTCCATCGAAATTTATTGTCGCTGCGGATTGTTGTCACAGCGGCAATCACAGCCGCGCGGACGAAGATGCCTTGAATGATCGGTTCGTCGGGCCATCCTATTGCCTTCTAGGTCGATGAGGCCGCGCTGGTCCGATGGGAGCGGCGAGCGGTGATCCTGGTAGGCCACGAGAGATCGGGGGCAGTGAATGCGAGGGAAACCCAATTACCGTTTTGGCCGGGCCGAGCGCGACCGCGCCAAGAAAGCCAAACGGGAAGACAAGCTCAAGTCGCGACAGGAACGTGCCGCGTTGCGGGAGCCAGAGGCCCCACCGACGCTGCATGACGATGCCGAACCCTCGCCCGAGTAACCGCTAATAACCTTCGCGTTCGAGGCGCTTGCGCAGCATCTTGCGATGCCGGCGCACTGCCTCGGCCTGCTCGCGGACGCGGCGTTCCGACGGCTTTTCATAAGACCGCCGCCGCTTCATCTCGCGAAAGGTGCCCTCGCGCTGCATTTTCTTCTTCAACACCCGCAGCGCCGAGTTGATGTCGTTGTCACGAACAAAAACCTGCATCACGACCTGTCCTTTGGTTATTGCGACGCAGGATGCGATGCGGGCAGCCCGGGGCGTCGCAGTTCTTTGATTGCTGGCAGGCCGCCGCCCACGCCGAGAGACGTGGGCGGGGGTGCAGGCCAAAAGCGACGTTAGAAGCCCATGCCGCCCATTCCACCGTCGTGGTCGTGCGGCATCGGCGCCGCCTTTGGTTCCGGCCGGTCGGTCACCATCGCTTCCGTCGTTATCAGCAGTCCGGCGACCGACGCGGCGTCCTGCAACGCCACCCGCACCACCTTGGCCGGGTCGACGATGCCGGCAACAACCATATCCTTGTAGGCGCCGGTCTGCGCGTCATAGCCGAAATTGGCGTCCTTGCTGTCCTGCAGCTTGCCGACCACGATCGAGCCGTCGGTTCCGGCGTTCTCGGCGATCTGCCGCGCCGGCGATTGGAGCGCCCTGCGGACGATCTGAATGCCGAACTTCTGGTCGTTATTGGCGGGGGTCAGACCGTCGAGGACCTTGGACGAATAGAGCAGCGCGACGCCGCCGCCGGCGACGATGCCTTCCTCGACCGCGGCCTTGGTCGCGTGCATCGCGTCATCGACGCGGTCCTTGCGCTCCTTGACCTCGACCTCGCTGCCGCCGCCGACGCGGATTACCGCGACGCCGCCGGCGAGCTTGGCCAGCCGCTCCTGCAGCTTTTCCTTGTCGTAATCGGAGGTCGTCTCCTCGATCTGCGCCTTGATCTGGCCGACCCGGGCCTGGATGGCGTCCTTGGTGCCGGCGCCGTCGATCACCGTCGTGTTCTCCTTCTCGATGCGCACGCGCTTGGCGCGCCCGAGCATGTCGAGGGTGACGTTTTCGAGCTTGATGCCGAGGTCTTCGCTGATCACCTGACCGCCGGTCACGATGGCAAGGTCCTCGAGCATGGCCTTGCGACGATCGCCGAAGCCGGGCGCCTTGACCGCCGCCACTTTGAGACCGCCGCGCAGCTTGTTGACGACGAGCGTGGCGAGCGCCTCGCCCTCAATGTCCTCGGCGACGATCAACAGCGGCCGCGAGCTCTGCACCACCGCTTCAAGAATCGGCAGCAGCGTCTGCAGGCTGGACAGCTTGCTCTCGTGCAGAAGGATATAAGGATCATCGAGCTCGGCCAGCATCTTTTCCGGATTGGTGACGAAATAGGGGCTCAGATAGCCGCGGTCGAACTGCATGCCTTCGACGATGTCGAGCTCGGTTTCGAGCGACTTTGCCTCTTCGACTGTGATGACGCCCTCGTTGCCGACCTTCTTCATAGCCTCGGCCAGCATGCGGCCGATTTCCTTGTCGCCATTGGCCGAGATCGTGCCGACCTGGGCGATCTCGTCGTTGGTCGAGACCTTTTTCGAGCGCTTGGCGATATCCGCGACGACCGCTTCGACCGCGAGGTCGATTCCGCGCCGCAGATCCATCGGGTTCATGCCGGCCGCAACGGCCCGCACACCCTCTTTGACCAAGGCATGGGCGAGGATCGTTGCGGTCGTGGTACCGTCGCCGGCCTCCGTGCTGGTTTTGCTGGCGACCTCCTTGACCATCTGGGCGCCCATATTCTCGAACTTGTCGGACAGCTCGATCTCCTTGGCGACCGTCACGCCGTCCTTGGTGATCCGCGGCGCGCCGTAGGATTTGTCGAGAACCACGTTGCGGCCCTTGGGCCCGAGCGTTACGCGGACCGCGTTGGCCAGCGTATCGATGCCGCGCAGCATGCGCTCGCGCGCGTCGCTGCTCAGGCGAATGTCTTTGGCAGCCATGATTATTGTCCCCTTCAGCTAATAATGATGCCCATGAGGTCGGATTCTTTCATGATGATCAAGTCCTCGCCGTCTAGCTTGACCTCGTTGCCCGACCATTTGCCGAACAACACCCGGTCGCCGGCCTTCACATCGGGCGGATGAATCTTACCGTCGTCGCCGCGGATACCAGGCCCGACGGCGACGACTTCACCCTCGGTCGGCTTTTCGCGTGCGGTATCCGGGATCAGGATGCCACCTGCGGTCTTCTCGATTTCACCGACGCGGCGGACCACCACCCGGTCGTGCAAGGGCCGGAAATTCACCATGATTCTCCTTTGGAGGCAGGCGAGCCCCGAGCGGACAGGTCGATCAGCGCCCGACGGCGTTCGGCGCAAGGCCTTTTTTGTTGTGCCGCTTTATATGGGATGCCGTTGATTGGGCACAATCCTGATTCGGCGCGATGGCAATCGATAACCGGCATGTTCTCTGAAAACCGGACCTCGCAAGTGTCGAGGAAGTATTCGAAAATCTTGCTTTCAAGGAAGGTGAGATAAATTATGCTCCCGTCGAGGAATTCTGGCCGATTGACGTGTCGCGTCAGGATTTCTGCGGGACGGTGATGCCAAGTTTGTCGGCAAGGCGCACGAGCTGCGCGACGCCCATCGCCTGCATCTTTCGCATCACCTGTCGGCGATGCATCTTCACGGTCATCTCGCTGACGCCAAGCTCGCCGGCGATCTGCTTGTTCAGCAGGCCGGCGACGACCAGCGACATCACCTGGCGCTCGCGGGCCGTCAGCGTATCCGACCGGGCGCGCAGTTCGGCCAATCGCATCTCCTCGGCGCGGCGGGCGCGATCGTCCTCCAGCGCGCTCCCGACCGCGTCGAGCAGGTCCTGATCGCGGAATGGCTTGGTCAGAAACTCGACCGCGCCGGCCTTCATGGCGCGCACCGACATCGGCACGTCACCGTACCCGGTGATGAAGATGATCGGGAGCTGGATTTCGGCGTTCGCCAAGTCGCTCTGCGTGTCGAGACCGCTGCGCCCGGGAAAGCGGACGTCGAGCACGATGCAGCCTGGCCGATCCGGGCGCGCGCTCTGCAGAAATTCCGGGGGCGATGCGAACAGCTCGACCTCGAACCCGACCGATTTGAACAGATTGTCGAGGGCTCGGCGCATCGATGAATCGTCATCGATGACGAAAATCGTCGGCTGTTGCTCGGCAGGTCCGTTGCGTTGTTGCATGTCGACCGGCCTAATGTGCATGCAACCGATAGGCCCGCCCAAAGCGCGCTAACACGGCATTGAAATCGCGCACCGCCGCGCGCGGGCCTGCCGGATGTGACCAGACCGCTCCGATCACGGCGAGGAAATCGGCCCCGGCTTCAATCAGGGGTGGGCAATTCTCCTGGGTGATCCCGCCGATCGCGACGCACGGCACGACGGTCGTCTCAGACCACTCGGCCATCAGCTCCGGCCGGGCGCGGTGCTTGGCGGCCTTGGTGGCGCTCGGAAAGAAGGCACCGAACGCGACATAGTCGGCGCCGGCCTCGGCGGCGACGATCGCGCGATGCCGGCTGTCGCCGCAGGTCACCCCGACGATGCGGTCGGGGCCGAGAAGCTGGCGCGCCTCGTCATACGGCGCATCCTCCTCGCCGACATGCACCCCGTCGCAGCCGAGCTCGGCGGCGAGGTCGGGGCGGTCGTTCATGATGAAGGCGACGCCGCGCTGCTGGGCGATCGGCTGTAGGATCCGGGTGGCGCGCCGCACCGTGGCGTCGTCGACCTCCTTCAGCCGGAGCTGCAGGCAAGCGACATCGCCGCCGGCGAGCGCTTGATCGAGATCCCTGGCGAACCGATCGGGATCGAGCGCCGGCGGCGTGATCAGGTAGAGCCGGGTCGTCGCCCGCGTTTCGTCGCGCTGAATGATCAGTCCTTCCCCTGATAGCTTGACGATCCGGTTGAGCATGTGGAGCGTCCACCGCAATACGCTTCGAATGATAGACAGCAACTGGCTATAAATAAATTATGCTCTCTGCGGTCGCACGAGCATCAACCACAGGAACACGGAGGTTAGCACAGTCAGGTCTTCACGGTGGAGGCGCGATGGATCTCGTCGATCGACTGGGCAAGGGCGGCCTCGAATTCGGTGTCACTCATCGAAACGCGAAGGTCCTGGACAAGTGCGCGCGAGAAGCTCGCGATCATGCCGTGATTGGCGGCTAGCCGCTGGCAGGCGTCGGCGCGGGTATAGCCGCCGGAGAGGGCGACGACCCGAGCAACACGCGGGTGATTGACCAGCGGCAGGTAGAGGTCAGCGACATCGGGCAGGGTCAACTTGAACATGACCTGCCGGCCGGCCGGCAGGGCGTCGGTCCGATTTTTCAACTCGTCGAACAGGATCGCCTCGGCGCCCTTCTTGTCCGGGCTTTTGATCGAGACCTCGGGCTCGAGGATCGGCATCAGCCCATGTCGGGCGATGCGTTCGCCGACTTCGAATTGCTGCGCGGTGATCGCGGCGATTCCTTCTTTCGACGCGAGATTGATCACCGAGCGCATCTTGGTGCCATAGACGCCGAGCTTGGCCGCACGCTCGCAAAGCTGATCGAGCTGCGGCATTGGCCGCATCAGCTGGACACCGTCTTTTTCGGGCTCAAGCCCGCGATCGACTTTGACGAATGGCACGACGTGCTGCTCTTCCCACAGATAGGCCGCGGTCGGCTTGCCGCGCACCTCGCCATCCATCGTGCCCTCGAACAGGATCGTGCCGATGACCTTGTCGCCGGTAAAGGCCGGGGCGGTCATGATGCGCACCCGCATCTGGTGTATGAGCCGGAACATTTCGGCCTCGCCGCTATAGGCGGTGTCCGGAATGCCGTAGAGGCGGAGCGCTCCCGGCGACGACCCGCCGCTTTGGTCGAGGGCAGCGATAAAGCCGCCCTTCTTGGACATTTGGGCCATCATCTGGTCATTGGCCATCATCATCACTCCCGTTTGAAATCCGTCTTTTCGGCGGCCGATGCGGTTCCCCTTTTTAGCAAAACCCCGCGTGCGAGGCGAGGATGAACGCGGACACCGGCTGACCTGGCGCAAACCGCGCGAGGGCCTCTCGAAGGAGGCCGAATGGTTGAACATTTGAAACTGAGATACCAGCGATCTGACTTGATCTGGCCGGCGTTGGACGGCATGGTCCATGCGGACGCATTGCTGCAGAACAAGGTCAGATGGCGTCCTTGGCGCGTCTGGATATCATCCTGGCTATGGGCGCATTTTCGCTTCTTTACAACCATTTGCGCGTCTTCAAGAATATCCTGGTCCACCCGACCCAGGAGATGAACGATCCGGACGGGGCCTTTTTTCGCGGCGGTCCGCAATGGCCGCATTTTAAGACGCAGATCTTCGTGCGGCATTGCTGCGGCGCCATAGCCAGGCCTATCGACGCCGCGCCGCTGCCGGCGTTGCCGGAATGGCCCTATTACGATCCGCAGCTCTTTCTCCAGCAGCCCTGGGCGCGTCCGCCAGAGCGTTTGGAGAAGGGGATCGCCGCGCTTGCCCACGCCCATGCTCCGTTATCGGAGCGGCCGATCGAAACCGCGGACGAGGGCATCTGGTGCGGCCCGATCATTATGCATTTCGGTCATATGATTCACGTTCACGGAATGCGGATCGCCGCGTCCAGCCGTGTCGATCAGGCGACGCCGTTGGTCTTCAGCCTGATGCCACTGCGCACGGTCGATCCGCCTTCCTATTTCTGGCAAATTATCGACCATCTGGGCATCGACCGCGGGCGGGTCATGGTGGTCCGTAAACCCACCCGCTTCCGCCGGCTCTCGGTGCTGCCGCAAGCCGAGCGGGAGTTTGGCGGCGGCCCCAGCAGCCGTCACCTCAGACTGATGGACGAGATTGCCGAGCCGTCGGCGCCGAGCAAGCGCGATCTGGACTGCGTCTATGTCTCGCGGGCGCAGCTGCCGGATGGACGCTTTGCTGGCGAAGGCTATCTAGACGAGGTTCTGACCGCCGCCGGGGTGACCGTCTTTTACCCCGAGACGGTTGATGTGCATGCCCAGCTTCACCTCTACCGGCGGGCGCGGCGCCTGATCTTCTCGGAAGGCTCGGCGATGCATGCGCTGCAGCTGCTGGGGCATCTCGATTCCGACGTCGCGATCCTGGCAAGACGGCCGGGCTACAGATTGGCCGCGGCCAATCTGCGTCCACGCGCCCGGTCGCTGCGTTATCTGCAGGCGGCTGGCGGGCTGATTCCGGCGATGTCCCCGTCTGGCCGCGTCATTCGCCGTGCCGGCATGTCGGTGCTGGACGGGCGGGCCTGCATCGCCGGTTTCAGGTCGGTTGGCGTGGAGTTGGCTTCGTTGTGGGATCCGCAGGCCTATGCCGAGCGCCGCGACGCCGACATCGCGGCATGGATGACGCATCGCCGCGCAGCCGGACCGCATCCCGATGCAGAGGCATTTATTCACCGACACCTGCGAGCCTTGAACCTGCCCGCCTGATCGTTTGAACGGCCACCTTTGTGCCTCAAGACCTCGCCGCAGCGGCGCCGCAGCATTTCGGGCGAGGTGAGGAATTGCGCGGCGAGGTCGAGCACGGGATCGGGCCGGACCGTCAATAGCCGGATGCCGCGCTGGCCGGCGATATCGGTGAGGCGCTCGGCGAGATCGGCCGGGCCGGCGAAGATAACGCCCTCTATTCCGGCGCGGATCGCCGCCTGGGCGGCGCCGGCATCATCGCCGCAATCGAGCAACGCCGTACATTGCGCCGTCGGCTCGGCAACGCGCGCGGCCGCGACGAGCGCGCCGAACCAGCCGGGACCGGCATAGATCCCGGCATCGAGCGCGCTGAGGAGGGTCACGGGCCGTCCGGCCTCTGCCGCCGCGCCTAGAGCGGCGACGACGTGCGCCAGCGAGTGGACGATGATGACGGGCGCTGCAGGATCGAACACGTGTGGGGAACCGCGGGCATCTCGCCCGCAATGCGGTCGGGCCGGCCGTGGTGAAACTCAGGCGATTGCGCCAAAATAGGCGGTGACCTCGACCATCCGGTTCGAGAAGCCCCATTCGTTGTCGTACCAGGACAGCACTCGGACGAATTTCTTGTCGAGCACCTGGGTTTGCGTCACGTCGAAGGTCGAACTGTGCGGGTCATGGTTGAAATCGCACGACACGGTCGGCGCCTTGTTGATGCCGAGGATGCCCTTCAGCCGGTTCGACTTGGCCGCCTCCTCCATCAGCGAGTTGACCTCCGCCGCGTCGACATCGCGCGCCGCATCGAAGGTGAGGTCGATCAGCGACACGTTGGCGGTCGGCACCCGGATCGCGGTGCCGTCGAGCTTGCCTTTCAGCGCCGGCATGACGAGGCCGATCGCGCGCGCCGCACCAGTCGAGGTCGGGATCATCGACAGGGCCGCGGCCCGTGCGCGCCGCAGGTCGCTGTGCAGCGTGTCCTGGAGGCTCTGATCGCCGGTATAGGAGTGGATCGTCGTCATAAAGCCGCGCTCGATCCCGATCCCCTGGTGCAGCACATAGGCAACCGGAGCCAGACAGTTGGTCGTGCACGAGCCGTTCGAGATGACGCGGTGCTCCGACTTCAGCTCTTCATGGTTGACGCCGAGCACCACGGTGAAGTCAGCGCCGTCGGCAGGCGCCGAGATGATGACCTTCTTGGCGCCGGCTTCGAGGTGCTTTGCGGCCTGTTCGCGCTTGGTAAAGATGCCGGTGCATTCGAGCGCGACATCGACCCCCAACTCCTTCCACGGCAATTTGGCCGGGTCGCGCTCGGCGGTGACCCGGATCTTGCCGCGCCCGGCGTCCATCCAGTTCTCGCCGGTGGTGACCTCGCCGGCGAAGCGGCCGTGCACGCTGTCGTAGCGCAGCAGATGCGCGTTGGTCTCGACCGGCCCCAGATCGTTGATGCCGACGATTTCCAGCTCCCTGCTGGCGTGCTCCAAGGCCGCGCGCATGACCAAGCGGCCGATGCGGCCAAACCCGTTGATCGCAACCCTGATGGCCATGACCATTCCTCCAGCAAAACTGATGGTTCAGCTTAGACCACATCGGCCGCGCCCGGAAAGCCGCCGGTTTGAGTGGTCGTTTGATTCTGTCCCGGGTGCGCCAATCGGCCGCCAACCCGTGCAAACTCAAGATTTTCGTACAAGGTGCCGGTTTCCAGAATCCCGCATATGCGATGAGGAAAGAGCTTTCCAATGGCGGGGCCGGACACAAAATGTAGAATCTTCGTAGCTTGAAAGGCCGCTCATGGCTCAAGCGCTTGTAGTCCCAATAATTGCCTTAGTCGGCGTGTGGATCGCCGCGCGTCAGATGCTGATTGCTGACGAGAAACTGCAACTTGACGCTTTTGACAGACAGTACGAGCGGCGAGTTGCTGTTTACGAGGTTACGCGTGAAATTCTTCAGAGCGTTTTTCTTCAAAACATAATACCTAGTGGTGAAATAAAAGCTTACGGTTTTCATACGTTAGATGCACAATTTTTGTTTGATGAAGCTATGTATAAATATCTTAGAGAGATACTTCAAAGAATTACCACCCACAATCTCGCCAGGTCTGAGCTTGCCAAAATTGAGAACGAAAATTTGTCATTGAGTGACGAAAAGAAAGTATGGGAGAAAATGCGCGGTGAGCAGTTACAATGGATAATACAACAAGGCGATGAGGTAAGTGGCTTCGCTATAAGGTTCCTACCATTTCTCGTACACAAGCAGGTTAAGCGGCCGTGGCTGTTGCGTTGGCCATGAGCGCGGCCCGATTTTTCATACGCCGGTCATGCGACGCGCGGCGGATTGCACGTGGTCGAAAAATTTTGTCGGCGAGCAGCGCCCACGCCCCCAGAGGCTAGGGTACTGTCGCCGAGTGTGAGAGCATCGGCGCATTATAATGGGCGCAAGATTACGTGGGAGGGGATGATGCCCTTCGTCGGCCGGGGATTGTTCGCCCGTGCGCGTGCGCTCCCGGTTCAGGTGTGCTTGAGCCTGTCTCTGGCTCTTGCCTGGCCCGCCACCGCGCAGGCGCCCGGCGGCGACGTCGGTCTATCGAGCCTCTATACCGACCTTAACCTCGCCAATTGTGAGCTCATGGAGACGCGGCAGGAAGGGAACTACAGTCGGTATAAATGCGCGGGCCTTGACGGCATCGCGGTCGATGTCCGGCGTTTCGACGATCGAATGATGGTGTCCTATCAGGCTCCAGCCTGTCCTGCCGCTCCGCAGACTTTCATCTCTTTCAATGAAGCCGGATCAAAGAATGAATGGCGACTGCGGGGCGGCCGGCCGTTCGCGGCGATTTTGCGGTTCAATGTTTCAGGGAACGGCTCTCTGAATATTGCACGGAGTTGGCTAGTGGTCTCCAAGATAATATCCGGCCGAAGCTGTCCGATCGCCTACATTGCGGGCGATCGTCCTGAAGCGAATACAATCGCCCGACAGGTGGCAGATAGCTATGCTGATCGGGATTTCGAGTGCGGCGTCGACGCTCCCCGGATTATGTCGGCGCGACCTATCGCGCTTGCGCAGCTTGTCATGAATGCCTTTTGCAGCAGCAAAGAGCTACCCCTCGGAGAAGATGTTGAATTCTTCGAGAAGCAAGAGGATCGACACGCTGTTGAAACGCTCGAAGAAACTCGGGTTTGTCTAAAGGAGGCGGCGAAGGGTTTTGTGTCACCGGAAGAAGACCGTGCTTTAGTGGCCAATACGATCGCGAAATGGTGTGGTGCAGACCTTGCCAATGTTATCAAAAGCAATCGGAGAACCAGTCAGCGAGCATATGAAATAATTCGAGTTTTGGCGCATCGTGAGATCGACCGTCTTTTTTTCAACCAGTCCCCGGTGCCGACCAGTAGGTCTCCTGCTATTCCCAGATAGATAGAAAGTCAGCAGCAAAATTCGCTGTGTGCAAAAATTATGATTTTTTGCACGGCGCTCGGTAGGAGGCGTGTCTAATAGGCTGCCACGTGCAGAGGTCGGGGACGAAATCCGCCTTGGCTCGATGAAGCTCACAGCAGCGAGCGCGCCGCCTCCGCAACTTTTTCCGCGGTGATGCCGAAATGCGGGTAAAGCGGCTCGATCGGGGCGGAGGCGCCAAACCCGTTCATTCCGATAAAGGCCGATCGCTCGCCGAGCCAGCGATCCCAGCCGAGGCGTACCGCCGCCTCTACCCCGACCCTGGGCGCTGTGCCGAGGACCGCGCTACGGTAGGCCTCGGGCTGCGCCTCGAACAATTCCCAGCACGGCATCGACACGACCGCGGCGCCGATCCCCTCGGCGGCGAGCATCGCACTCGCGGCGACCGCGATCGACACCTCGGAGCCGGTGGCGAGCAAGGTCACCTGGCGCGAGCTGGAGCTCTCAGCGAGGACATAGGCGCCACGGGCGCAGAGGTTCTGATCGGTGCCTTGCGGCCCGCCCGGCTCGGTGCGCAACAGCGGCAGACCTTGGCGGGTCAGCGCGAGGATCGACGGCGCGTGCCGATGCTTCAGCGCCAAGGCCCAACACTCGGCGGTCTCGACCGCGTCGGCGGGACGGAACACCATGAGGTGGGGCATCGCGCGCAACGCAGCGAGGTGCTCGATCGGCTGGTGGGTCGGCCCGTCTTCGCCGAGCCCGATCGAATCGTGCGTCATCACATAGATGACGCCCAACTCCGACAATGCCGACAGGCGGATCGACGGCCGAGCGTAATCGGTGAAGGTCAGGAAGGTGCCGCCATAAGGGATGAGCCCGCCATGCGCGGCCATGCCGTTCATCGCCGCCGCCATGCCGTGTTCGCGGATGCCGTAATGGATGTACCGGCCGGAGAAATCGCCCGGCCGGACCTCCTTTTCGTCTTTCGCGCGGGTGTTGTTGGATGGGGTCAGATCGGCCGAGCCGCTGATCAGCTCGGGCAGCGCCGGGACCAACACGTCGAGCACCGCACCTGATGACTGGCGCGTCGCCAGCTTCGCGTTTTTTGCGCGGAAATCATCGCACAGCTTGGCGATCAGGCCGTCGAAGTCTGCCGGCAACCCGCCTTTTTGACGGCGCCCGAATTCGGCGCGCTTGTCGGGTGCTACGCCAGCCAGCCGCTCTTCCCAGGCATGCCGCACGCTGGCGCCGCGGGCGCCCGCCTCACGCCACTCGGCACGGACATCGTCGGGGACAATAAACGGCCCGAACTCCCAACCGAGCCGCTCCTTTGCACCCTTGATCTCCTCGGCGCCGAGCGGGGAGCCATGTGCCGCTGCGGTCCCCGCCTTGGTCGGTGCGCCAAAGGCGATTGTCGTGCGGCAGGCAATCAAATTGGGCTTGTCGCTCAGGTGCGCACGCCGGATCGCCGCGGCGACGGCGTCGTGGTCCATCCCGTCGATCCGCTCGGCCGCCCAGCCATGCGCGCGGAACCGCTCGATCTGGTCGTCGGAGACCGACAGGCTGGTCGCGCCGTCGATCGTGATCGAATTGTCGTCCCAGAAGAGGATCAGCTTGTTGAGCTTGAGATGCCCGGCGAGCCCCAGTGCCTCGTGGCTGATCCCCTCCATCAGGCAGCCGTCGCCACAAAAGACATAGGTGTGGTGATCGACGATCTCGTCGCCGAACTGTGTCGCGAGCAGGCGCTCGGCGAGCGCCATCCCGACCGAATTCCCGATGCCCTGGCCGAGCGGGCCGGTCGTCACCTCGATCCCGGTCGCGAGGCCCCGCTCGGGATGCCCGGCGGTGCGGCTGCCGAGCTGACGAAAGCGCTTCAACTCGTCCAAGGTCATGTCGGGATAGCCGAGCAGGTGCAAGAGCCCGTAGAGCAGCATCGAGCCGTGCCCGTTCGATAAGACAAAGCGGTCGCGGTCGGGCCAGTCCGGGACTAACGGATCAAAGCGCAGGAACTGGGTGAACAGCACCGCCGCGATGTCGGCCATGCCCATCGGCATCCCCGGGTGGCCGGATTTGGCCTGCTCGACGGCGTCCATCGCGAGCGCGCGCAGCGCGTTCGCCATGCGGCGCAGTTTGGGGTTGGCGGGCGGGGGAAGCGGGGGAGGGGCGGTGAGCATGGCCGCCAATCTAGCGTGGAAATGTGTCATCCGCAAAACACCACGCGCGAAGCACCGTTGCCGGTACGCCGCCGTGCCAATTGTCTCGGGCCGGCGCCTCCGATAACGTTCATCCAAGGACGGGCAACGGCACGCATGAGGAGGGGACGATGGCGATCGAGGTCGGGAGCGGCGATTACCGGTACCGCATCGTCGAGAATTGGGCGAAATTGCCCGACGGCTGGTCGTTCAAGGAAGTAGCCGCGGTCGGCGTCGATAAAAACGACAACGTCTATGCCTTCGGACGCGGCGAGCACCCGATGATGGTGTTCGACCGCACCGGCAAGTTCCTGCGCTCGTGGGGCGAGGGACAGTATCCGCGCGCTCACGGGGTCCACATGGGACCCGACGACTCGATCTACCTGACTGACGACGGCGGGCATTTCGTGCGCAAATGCCGGCTTGAGGACGGCAAAGTGCTGCTCGAGCTGGGAGTGCCCGGAACGCCGGCGCCCTATATGAGCGGCGAGCCGTTCCACCGCTGCACCCACACCGCGCTGTCGCCGAACGGCGACATCTATGTGTCGGACGGCTACGGCAACGCCCGAGTGCATAAGTATTCGCCGGACGGCAAATTGCTGATGTCGTGGGGCGAGCCAGGCACCGATCCCGGCCAGTTCAACATCGTCCACAACATCTGCACCGATGCCGATGGCTGGGTCTATGTCGCCGACCGCGAGAACCACCGGGTGCAGGTGTTCGACGGCAACGGCAAGTACGAGGCCCAGTGGAACAATCTGCATCGCCCGTGCGGCATCTTCATGACGTACACGCACCGGCCGGTCTGCTACATCGGCGAATTGGGGCCCGGGATGGCGGTCAGCCGCAACAGCCCCAATTTGGGGCCGCGGGTCAGCATCGTCGACAATCAGGGCAAGCTGTTGTCGCGGATCGGCGATCCGCATGCCGGAACGGCGCCGACCGCGTTTATCGGGCCGCATGGTCTGGCCGTCGATTCGCGCGGCGATCTCTATGTCGGCGAGGTCTGCTGGACCTTGTGGCCGGGGCTCTTCCCGGGCCAACCGCACCCGGCCAATCTGCGCGCCTTCCAGAAATACGAGCGGATTCATTGAAGCCAAGAGGCGCGGCGGCACCTTTCTCGTCATCCCCGGGCTTGACCCGGGATCTCGGGACGCCCCGGAGATGGCCGGGTAAAGCCCGGCCATGACGAAGTGGGAAGGGGCTGGAAACTGATCCAAACGGGAGAGATGGCATGGCGATCATCGTCGGCACGGGCGAGTACCGGTACCGCATCGTCGAGGACTGGGCGAAATTGCCCGACGGCTGGTCGTTCAAGGAGGTCGGTGCGGTCGGGGTCGACGCCAAAGACAACGTCTATGTGTTCAACCGCGGCGAGCACCCGATGATGGTTTTCGACCGCTCGGGTAAGTTCCTGCGCTCGTGGGGCGAGGGGCAATATCCGCGCGCCCACGGCGTCCACATGGGCCCCGACGAGTCCTGACCGACGACGGCGGTTCGTTCGTCCGCAAATGCCGGCTGGAGGACGGCAAGGTCCTGCTGGAACTGGGCGTGCCGGGGAAGCCCGCGCCTTATATGAGCGGCGAGCCGTTTCACCGCTGCACCCACACCGCCCTCTCGCCGAGCGGCGAGATCTATGTCTCGGACGGCTACGGCAACGCCAAGGTCCATAAATATTCGCCCGACGGCAAATTGCTGATGTCGTGGGGCGAGCCCGGCACAAATCCCGGCCAGTTCAACATCGTCCACAACATCTGCACCGATGCCGATGGTTGGGTCTATGTCGCCGACCGCGAGAACCACCGGGTCCAGGTGTTCGACGGCAACGGCAAGTACGAGGCGCAGTGGAACAATCTGCACCGCCCGTGCGGCATCTTCATGACCAATACGCACCGCCCGGTCTGCTACATCGGCGAATTGGGCCCGGTGCAACCGGTCAACCGCAACAGCCCCAATTTGGGCCCGCGGGTCAGCATCGTCGACAATCAGGGCAAGCTGTTGTCGCGGTTCGGCGACCTCCATGCCGGCACGGCGCCGACCGCCTTTCTCGGCCCGCACGGCCTTGCCGTCGATTCGCACGGCGACCTCTATGTCGGCGAGGTGTCGTGGACGCAGTGGCCGCAATTCTTTCCCGAGACGCCGCGCCCGGCCTACATCCGCTCGCTGCAGAAATACGAACGGGTGCGTTAGGCCCGACGGGCGTTGCAGTCGCGTTGACGAGCCGGCCTGGCGGTCCCTAAGCTGCCGGCATGAGCGAACTCGACGACGCGATCGCGAGGCTCGAGCGGGCCGTCGCGCGGCTCGAGGCGGCGGCGGACCCGGCAAGGCGCGCCGCCGAACACGGGCGGGCGGCAGATGTCGCTGCGGCGGTCGCCGGGCGGATCGACGCCGCCCTCGCCAAGCTGGGGCAGCTGCTCGAGCAGGAGGACTGAGATGGGCCAGGTCGTCGTCAAGGTCAACGGCCGCGACTTCGCGCTCAGCTGCGCCGACGGGCAGGAGCCGCGCATCCGCCGCCTGGCGCAATACGTCGACGCCAAGGTCGGCGAGCTCGCCAAGAATTTGGGCCAGATCGGCGAGGCCCGGTTGATCCTGTTGGCGGCGCTCGTCATCGCCGACGAATTGTCGGACGCCAACGAGGCGCTGCAACAGGAGCGCAACCGCAGCGGCGCCGGCGGTGGGCGTCCCGGTGGCGCCGCTGGGGGCGAGGCGACCGCAGCGGCCGCGTCGGGCATCCGCGGCATCGCCGACCGCATCGAGTCCATTGCGGCGCGCATCGAGACATCCTAGGTAGAGGGCGGGTGGAGCTGCGCGGTGCGTTAGGCCGCTTATACCCCGGGGCCGATATCTACCGTTCGGGAGCTGTCCCTGTCGGAGTCGTGGCTTCGATACATGGCGCCCACCTGCAGTGCAGGGCCACGGTGGGTTTGCAACGCCGACGGCCGAGGCGGCTCCACCCAATTCGCCCCGCTCTCAGGCGCGGCAACGGCGCGGTTAGAAGGCTGTCGGCGCAAAATCGGATCTCCGTAGGGAGCCCCGCCTTGGGACCGCGGCCGTCCCGGCCGCATGCGGGCCGGAGGCCCGCGGTCCCGATCGTGCGGTTATTCCCCGAACGGGCCTTTAGGTGACAATCGCGGGCTGGGAGTTGCCTTGAACATCCTCCTCTGCGGCGACGTGGTTGGGCGCTCCGGGCGCGATGCGATCAAGACGCATCTCGCCGGGCTGAAGCGCGACCTCAGGGTCGACCTCGCGATCGTCAATGCCGAGAACGCGGCGGCGGGGTTTGGGCTGACCGAGCGGCTTGCCGGCGAGCTCTACGATGCCGGCGCCGATATTTTGACCACCGGCAATCACGCTTGGGATCAGCGCGAGCTGATCTCCTACATTCCGAGCGACCCGCGGATTTTGCGCCCGGCGAATTTCCCCGAAGGAACCCCGGGCGCCGGTTGGCACCTCCACCGGCTCGATGAGCAGCGCAGCGTGCTGGTCGTCAATTTGATGGGGCGGCTGTTCATGGACGCGCTCGATGATCCGTTCGCCCGGCTCGAAGCGATCCTGGCGCGGCATCCGCTCGCAGGCGGCCCCCTCCCTGACCCTCCCCCGCCTGCGGGGGAGGGAAGGGTGGGGGTGACCGCGATCGTCGTCGATTTCCATGCCGAGGCGACCAGCGAAAAGATGGCCCTCGGCCATTTCGCCGATGGCCGCGTCTCAGCGGTCCTGGGGACCCACACCCATGTGCCGACCGCCGATGCGCAGATCCTGCCGGGCGGCACCGCGTTCATCAGCGATGTCGGCATGTGCGGCGACTACGATTCGGTGATCGGCATGCAGAAGGAGCATTCGGTCCGCCGCTTCGTCACCAAGATGCCGGGTGAGAAGCCCAAGGTGGCCGACGGCGAAGCGACGCTGTGCGGGGTCTTTGTCAGGGTCGACGATATGACCGGCCTGGCCCGCCATATCGAGCCGGTGCGGGCGGGTGGGCGGCTCGTGCCGCATCTGCCGCGCCTGTGATTCCCCGCGGCGGTTACGGAGTGCTTCGGAGTCGCCCCAATCCTGCCATATTGGCTTGTTAGGCCGCGCCGATCGGAACATTGCCGATGGCCACGGCCGGCGTTCCGGCCCGAGCATAGAACGTTGACGCGTGAACCGGGACACCAACGATGTCTGGCCATTCGCAATTCAAGAACATCATGTATCGGAAGGGCGCGCAGGACAAAAAGCGCGGCAAGGTTTTCACCAAGATCATCCGGGAGTTGACCACCGCGGCACGCTCCGGCCTGCCCGACCCCAACGCCAACCCGCGGCTGCGCGCCGCAATCCTGGCGGCCCGCCAGGCCAACATGCCGAAGGACACCGTCGAGCGCGCGATAAAGCGCGGCGCCGGCGGCGAGGGCGCCGAGGCCTATGACGAGGTGCGCTACGAAGGCTACGGGCCGGGCGGGATCGCGGTCATCGTCGAGGCCTTGACCGACAACCGCAACCGCACCGCCAGCGAGGTGCGCGCCGCGTTCACCAAGGCGGGCGGAGCGCTTGGTGAGACCAATAGCGTCGGTTTCCTGTTCGATCATGTCGGCGAAATCGCCTATCCCGCCGCGGCGGCAAGCGCCGATGCGATGCTCGACGCCGCGATCGAGGCTGGCGCCGACGATGTCGAGAGCGACGATGAGGGCCACGTCGTGATCGCCGCGCCGGAGGATCTCAACAGCGTGCGCGACGCGCTCGAACGGCGATTCGGCCCGGCGATCTCGGCGCGCCTCGGCTGGCGGCCAAAAACCGCTTCGACGATCGACGAGCCGACCGCGGCGAGCCTGTTCAAGCTGCTCGAAACTCTCGAAGACAGCGACGACGTGCAGAATGTTTACGCCAATTTCGAGGTCAGCGAGGACATATTGGCGCGATTGAGTGCTTGAGCCGAGGGGGCGGGGGGCAACGACAGCGATGCGGGTCCTCGGGCTTGATCCCGGACTGCGGCACACCGGCTGGGGGGTGATCGACGTCGCCGGCAATCGGCTGAACCATGTCGCGGACGGCGTCGTGCACGCCCCGACCGATCTGCCGCTGGCGGAGCGGCTCGTTGCGCTGTTCCGCCAGCTCAGCGCGGTCCTCGAACGCTTCCGCCCGGACGAGGCCGCGGTCGAGGAGAGCTTTGTCAACAAAAACGCCGCCTCGACGCTGAAGCTCGGCGTCGCGCGCGGCGTCGTGCTGCTGGCGCCGGCCGAGCACGGGGTTCCGGTTGCGGAATATTCGGCCAATCTGATCAAGAAATCGGTGGTCGGCGCCGGCCATGCCGGGAAGGAGCAGGTTCAGGTCATGGTGCGCCGGCTCTTGCCGGGCTGCGCCATCGCCGAGGCGGACGCCGCTGACGCGCTGGCGGTGGCGATCTGCCATGCCCATCACGCCGACACGTTGCGCTCCTGGAATGGGCGGGCATGGGGTGGGCCGCGATGATTGCGAAGCTCGCCGGGATCGTCGATTCGGTCGGGCCGGACGGGGCGGTGATCGATGTCGGCGGGGTGGGGTATCTCGCCTTCTGCTCGACCCGCACGATCAGCCGCTTGCCTCCGCCCGGCGGAGCCGTGCGGCTGTTGATCGAGACCCATGTCCGCGAAGACCACATCCATCTCTACGGCTTCATCGATGCCCCCGAACGCGACTGGTTTCGCCTCTTGACGACGGTACAGGGCGTCGGGGCGCGACTCGCCCTGGCGATCCTGTCGGCGGTCATGCCGGAGGCGCTGACGCTCGCCATCCTCGCGCAGGACAAGACAATGCTGACCCGCGCCGATGGGGTTGGGCCGCGGCTCGCCGCCCGCATCGCCAATGAGCTGCGCGACAAGCTTGGCGGCCTCGCCCTGGCCGCGGCATCGCCCGCCGGGCCGGTCCCCGATGGCAGCCTTGGGCTCGCCGAGAAGGGTGCCGGGGCCGACGCGGTATCGGCGCTCGTCAACCTCGGCTATCGCCGCGCCGAGGCGTTTAGCGCGGTCGCGGCGGCGGCGGGCCGGCTCGGCGACGGCGCGGCGCTTGACGCGCTGATCCGCGCCGGGTTGCAGGAGCTCGGCCAAGGTCTCAATCAGGGGGCGTTGCGGTGAGCGAGGCCGCGGCGCGGGTGATCGCCCCCGAAAAGGACGAGGAAGACACGCCCGAAGCCTCGATCAGGCCGCTCGTCCTGGACGAATTCGTCGGACAGCGCCAGCTGCGCGACAATCTGCGGGTCTTCATCGCGGCGGCGAAGAGCCGGCGCGAGGCGCTCGACCATGTGCTGTTTTATGGGCCCCCCGGGCTCGGCAAGACGACCCTCGCGCAGATCGTCGCGCGCGAGCTCGGGGTCGGGTTCCGCGCCACCTCGGGGCCGGTAATCCAGCGCGCCGGCGACCTCGCCGCGCTCCTGACCAATCTGCAGCCGCACGATATCCTGTTCATCGACGAAATCCACCGCCTGGCGCCCCCGGTCGAGGAGATCCTTTACCCGGCGATGGAGGATTTTCAGCTCGATCTGATCATCGGCGAGGGGCCTGGCGCGCGTTCGATCCGGATCGATCTGCCGCCCTTCACGCTGGTCGGCGCGACGACGCGGTCCGGCCTCATTACCCGGCCGTTGCGCGAGCGGTTCGGCATCCCGCTGCGGCTATTGTTCTACGAGCCCGGGGAACTGGCGCTGATCGTGGCGCGCGCCGCCCGCATCCTCGCCTTCGATCTTACGCCCGACGGCGCGGCCGAGATCGCCCGCCGTGCCCGCGGCACGCCGCGCGTCGCGATGCGGCTGTTGCGCCGGATCCGCGATTTCGCCGCGGTGGACGGCTGGGCCAGCGTCGATGCCGCGACCGCCGATGCGGCATTGCTGCGGCTCGAAGTCGACGCAAAGGGCCTCGACGGGATGGATCGTCGCTATCTGCGCTCGATCGGCGAGAATTATGCGGGCGGCCCGGTCGGCGTCGAGACCATGGCGGCGGCGCTCGGCGAAGAGCGCGACGTGCTCGAGGAGGTCATCGAACCCTACCTCATTCAGCAAGGGTTTGTGCAGCGCACGCCGCGCGGCCGGATGCTGACCGAGATCGCCTTCCGCCACCTCGAATTGCCGGTGCCGGCGAGCCTGCCGGGCCGGTTCGACCTGCTCGCCGGGCTGGCGGTGGATACGGCGAGCCGGGAGGTGCCGTGACCACGCCCGAGGCGGCCTGTTGCATGACCCACAGCATGCCGTTGCGGGTTTATTACGAGGACACCGATGCCGCGGGCATCGTCTATTACGCCAATTACCTCAAATTCGCCGAGCGCGGGCGCACCGAGATGATGCGCGCCCTCGGTTTTGCCCATAGCACCATCCGTCAGGAGACCGGCATCGTCTTCACGGTGCGGCGGCTGAGCGCCGATTACCGCACGCCAGCGCGGCTCGATGACGCGCTGAGCGTCGATAGCCGGATCGTTGAGATCGGTGGCGCGACCCTGTTGCTTGACCAGCAGATCCGCCGCGACGGGACGCTGCTCGTCGCGCTCGACCTGCTCCTCGCCTGTGTCGGGCATGACGGACGGCCCCGCCGGGTCCCGGCGGGCTTGCGCGCCGCGCTCGCCTCCTCGGGCCAATCCACCATCGCGCCACCGATCGTCCAAAAGACGCCATAAAAGGCCGCCATCAATGCAGCCCCTTGAAACCACCGCGCTTCCCGGCACCGTGACGCCAACCCTGTCGATCTTCGAACTGTTCCTGCAATCGGACAGCATCGTCAAGCTGGTGATGCTGCTTCTCTTGCTCGCCTCGTTCTGGTCCTGGGCGGTCATTTTCGACAAGACGCTGCGCATGCGCCGGCTGCGCCAGGCGGCCGCCAGCTTCGAGGAGACGTTCTGGTCGGGCGGCTCGCTCGACGATCTCTACGACCGGGTCGGCCAGCGCCCGATCGATCCGATGAGCGCGGTGTTCGCCGCCGCGATGCGCGAATGGCGGCGCAGTGCGGCCAAGGGGCTGCTCGGCACCGCGGTGATGCGCTCGAGCCTCCAGCAGCGGATCGAACGGGTGATGAATGTCACCGTCGGCCGCGAGATGGATCGGGTCGAGCGTTTCATGAGCTTTCTCGCCACGGTCGGCTCGACCGCCCCGTTTGTCGGGCTGTTCGGCACCGTGTGGGGGATCATGGACAGCTTTCAGTCGATCGCCGCATCGAAGAATACCAGCCTCGCGGTCGTTGCCCCGGGGATTGCCGAGGCACTGTTCGCCACCGCGCTCGGGCTGGTCGCGGCGATCCCGGCGGTCATCGCCTACAACAAGCTGTCGGGCGATTTCGGCCGCTATGCCGGCCGGCTCGAAGCATTCGCCTCGGAGTTCAGCGCCATCCTGTCGCGTCAGCTCGACGAGAGGCCGTGAGCGATGGCGTTACCGGTATATAGCGGGAACCGTCGAAGCAGCAGCCGCGCGGCAGGCCGCTACCGGCCGATGTCGGAGATCAACGTGACGCCGCTGGTCGACGTCATGCTGGTCCTCCTGGTCGTGTTTATGGTGACCGCGCCGCTGTTGACGGTGGGTGTGCCGGTCGAGCTGCCGCAGACCCAGGCCCCGCCGATCAACGAGCCGAAGGAGCCCCTCGTCATCACGGTCAATCGCGACGGCGCCATTTTTATCCAGGAAACCACCGTGCCGGTCGAATCGCTGGTCGAGCGGCTGCATTCGATCACCGGCAGCAATGCCGACGCCGTCCTCTATGTGCGCGGTGACAAGGATATCAATTATGGTCGGATCCTCGAAGTGATGAGCCTGGTCAGCGCCGCCGGCTTCCGCAAGGTGTCGCTGGTCGCCGAGGCGCCCAAAGTCAATGCCTCGGCGCGCCCCGCGGCTGCGGTAAAGCGCTAGCCGGGGTCGTCCGGGTTGACCGCCATGAGCGTGACGATGGCCGAGCGCGGCATGGCGCCGGACACGCCCGCGCAGGAGATGATGCCGGGCGGCATCGCGCTGTCGGCGACCCTTCACTTCGGCATGCTGCTCTTGATTGTGCTGGGACTGCCAAGCCTGTTTCGGCACCCGCCTCCCGAAGAGACGCCGATCGCGGTCGAATTGGTGACGATCGCGCCGGAAACCCGAGCGACCCACCCGAACCCGTTCCGGCCAAAGCCGGAGGCCAAGTCGGAGCCGCCGGTCGCCGCCCCGGCGCCGAAACCGGAACCCAAGCCGGAACCTCCGACGCCCGTCCCTGAACCACCCGCTGCCGCCGCGGCTCCGGCGCTGCCTCCGCCGCCCGAGCCGGCCAAGCCCGAGGTCAAGGCGCCGCCACCACCGCCGCCCCCGCCGCCAAAGCCTGTCGATGCTCAGGCACCGCCGCCCCCGCCACCGCGGCCGCCCGAGCCCAAGCCCAAGCCCGAGCCGCAGCAGGCCTCGCATGCGCCGCGTCCGGACAGGCAGAAACCCGATGCCGCCGCCTTTGATAAATTGCTCAAGAATCTCGAGCAAAAACAGCCGGAGCCGGCCGCCTTTGACGCGCTCTTGAAGAATCTGACCAAGCAGCAGATGGCGCAAGCCGATGAGGCGCCGCCGGCGCGGCCCCAGATGGCGGCCGCGGCGCCGCCGTCCTCGCAACCCAAGGCGCCGCTCGGCAGTCAGCTCTCCGCAAGCGAGATCGATTTGATCCGCCAGCAGATCGAACGCTGCTGGAATGTGCCGGCCGGTGCGCGCGATGCTCAGGACCTTGATATCGAGATCAAGGCCGTGGTCAATCCCGACGGCATGGTGCGGCAAGCGGTGATCGTCGACACCGGCCGCTATGCGGCCGATGCGTTTTTCCGTGCCGCCGCCGACAGCGCTAAGCGGGCGGTGCTGAACCCGCAATGTTCCCCATTGCATGTGCCGCCCGATAAATACGAGGCCTGGCACAATCTCGACATGTTCTTCAATCCAAAGGATGTTTTATGAGAACAAACCGCACGGTTTCCGGCGCCGTCCGGCTGGCGCTCGCCGCCGTTGCGCTGGTCATGCTCGCGCTTCCGGTGCGCGCCGACCTTCGGCTAGACATTACCCGCGGCAAGGTCGAGCCGGTGCCGATCGCGATCCCGGCCTTTACCGGCGGCGGCGGCGAGGAGGGTCAGGTCGGGCGTGACGTCGCGCAGGTGATTTCGGCCGATCTGGAGCGGTCGGGTCTGTTCCGCCCGCTCGATCCGCGCGCCTTCATCCAGAATGTCGCCGCCGCGGGCGCGGGGCCGCGATTTGGCGATTGGCGCCAGTTAAACGCCCAGGCGCTGGTAACCGGCTCTGTGCAAACCCAGGGCGACGGTCGGTTTCGGGTCGAGTTCCGGTTGTGGGACGTGTTCGCCGAGCAGCAGCTCGCCGGGTTCGCCTACACCACGACCCGGCAGAACTGGCGCCGCATCGCGCATATCATCGCCGACGAGATCTACAAGCGGATCACCGGCGAAGACGGCTATTTCGACACTCGGGTCGTTTACGTCGCGGAGTCCGGCCCGGCCCAGCAACGTGTCAAACGGCTCGCCATCATGGACCAGGACGGCGCCAATCATCAATACCTGACCGACGGAAGGGAATTGGTGCTGACGCCGCGCTTCTCGCCCTCGGCGCAGGAGATTGCCTATCTCTCCTACGCGGGCGGCAAACCGAGCGTCTCACTGTATAACGTCGATACCGGCCAGCGGCAGGCGATCGGCGCTGTTCCGGGAATGACGTTTGCGCCGCGCTTCTCGCCCGATGGCAGCCGGCTCCTGCTGAGCCGCACCGAGAACGGCGCCAGCAACATCTTCGTAATGGGCGCGCATGGTGGGGGCATGTCGCGTCTGACCGAGGGCAACGCGATCAACACCTCACCGTCCTTTTCGCCCGATGCGAGCAAGATCGTCTTCAACTCCGACCGCGGCGGCACGCAACAGCTCTATGTGATGAATGCCGATGGCGGCGGTGCCCGGCGGATCAGCTTCGGCTCGGGCAAGTACGGGACGCCGGTGTGGTCGCCGCGGGGCGATCTTATCGCTTTCACGAAAATCGACGCCGGCTCGTTCTATATCGGCGTCATGCGGCCTGACGGCTCTGGGGAGCGGCTGCTCACGCAAGACTTTCTGGTGGAAGGTCCGACCTGGGCGCCCAATGGACGCGTGCTGATGTATTTCCGCCAGGGCCGCACCGACTCGCGCGGTGGGGGCGGCTCGTCGCGCCTCTTTACGATTGATCTGACCGGATCAAATCAACGCGAGGTGGTTACTCCGGGAGATGCTTCCGACCCGGCATGGTCGCCCTTGTTGCGCTAGCCAGGCGCGATCCTAGTCCGCCGCCGAGCGTTGTGCGCGGTAAAGCGGGGAGGGGAGGCATGCTTGCGCGTTCGCTGTTTCCATCACGACATACCGCACCATTTGGCTGAGGGGAGTTCACCATGCTGTTACGTTTGATCGCCGTCGCCGGGGCAATGTTGATGCTTGCCGCATGCAGCAGCGCGCCGGAGCAGCCGGCCGGCGGCCCGTCAGGCCCTGTCGGGTCGGGCGGCGCGCAATTCGGGCCGGGATCGCAGCAGGATTTGGCGGCGACCGCCGGCGACCGCATCTTCTTCGCTTACGATCGCGCCGACATCTCGGCGGAGGCGCAGCAGATCCTGCAGCGTCAGGCTGAATGGCTGCGGCGATATTCGAACGTCTCGGTGACGGTCGAGGGGCATTGCGACGAGCGCGGCACGCGGGAGTACAATCTGGCGCTCGGCGAGCGCCGCGCCCAGGCGGCCAAGAACGTGTTGGTGGCGCTGGGCATCCCCGCCACCCGCCTTTCGACGATCAGCTACGGCAAGGAGCGCCCCGCGGTTCCGGGCTCCACCGAGGAGGCGTATGCCCAGAACCGACGTGCCGTGACGACCGTGAATTGAACCGGCGGAGATCCGCGAACGGCCGGCCGGGCCGGGGGCGCTGCCCGGGATGCGGGCGGTCGCCGATGTTCGGCGCCCTCTTTTTGCCCAAAAGCGCCTCTACTAAGTCAGTGATGTTCCCGCAACAGCTACTGCCTTGTGCTCGACTGCTGGTCGTTGCGTTCGGCCTCGTCGTGGTCGACGCGCCGATACCGGCCTGGAGCCAGGATCGCTCGACACAGGAGCGGCTCGATCGTCTCGAGCGCGACCTCAACATGCTGCAGCGGCAGGTGTATCGCGGTGCACCGCCGCCGCCCGTCGCGGGCGATGGCGTCGGGGCGGCCAATACCGAAATCCGCATGGATCGGCTCGAAGCCCAGATGCGCGATCTCACCGGGCGCGTCGAGGAGTTCATCAACCAGATCGAGCAAATCCGTCAGCGGGTCGAGCAGGTCGCCGGCGACGTTGATACGCGCTTCACCCAGGAAACACCGGGCGCTGCCCCGCGGGCGGCGACCGTTCCGGCACCCGCGCGGCCGGGTTCGGCTGCTCCGGCGCGGTCCGCCCCGCGCTTCGCGGCGGAGCCGTCAAACGCGGCCGATGAGGCGCCGATGCCACCCGGGACGGTGGTGGCGCCGCCCGCTGCGGCCCCTGGTGTCGCTGCCCCGGTCTTCGGCACTCTGAGACCGCCGGGGTCGGTCGCGGCGGCGGTCGATCCGGCGAGCGCCGCGCCCGCCGGGCGTTCCCCGGCCGGCGGATCGCTGGCAAGCGGATCGGCCGCCGAGCAGTACAATCATGCCTTCGGGCTCCTGAAGCAGGCCGATTACCCGGCCGCCGAAGAGGCGTTGAAAGCCTTTATCGAGCAGCATCCAACCGACCCGATGGCTGGCAATGCGCAATACTGGCTCGGCGAAACCTATTACACGCGCAGCAAGTACCTCGAGGCGGCCAGCGCCTTCGCGGAGGGCTACAAGCGCTATCCGAAAAGCGCTAAGGCCGCCGACGATCTCCTGAAGCTGGGCATGGCGCTCGGCCGCGCCAATCAAAAGCAGAACGCCTGCCTTGCCCTGGCGCAGCTCGACCGCGATTTTCCCAACCCGGGGGTCTCCATCAAGGAGCACGCCGGCGCGGAGAGGAAGCGCCTGGGTTGCTGAGGTCGCCGGTTGCAACTGTCATTGCGAGGAGCGTAGCGACGAAGCAATTCCAATCGGATGAGGCAGGTGGAGCGGGATTGCCTCGCGGAGCCTGTCCTCGGGCGGCGCGAAGCGCCGACCCGTGGGCTCGCAATGACAGCGAGAGAGCGGGGGCGCCGCTGACCTTGGCGGAGGTGGCCGCCGCGCTCAACGCGGTCGGCGGCTTTGAGGCCCGGCCTCGGATCGCGGTTGCGGTCTCCGGCGGGCCCGACAGCCTGGCCCTCATCATTTTGGCGGCTCGCTGGGCACGGCTGTGCGGCGGCCAGGCCTGGGCGCTGACCGTCGATCACGGATTGCGTCCCGAAAGCGCCGAGGAGGCGCGCACCGTCGCCGCCTGCCTCGAACCCCGCGGCGTCCCGCACGAAATTCTGGTGTGGGTCGGCGACAAGCCGACGAGCGGCATTCAGGAGGCGGCGCGCGACGCTCGTTACCGGCTGCTTGCGCAATGGTGCCGCGCGCATGGCGTCCTTCACTTGCTCACCGCGCACCATCGCGAGGACCAGGTCGAGACCCATCTGATCCGCCGCCGCGCCGGCAGCGGCATCGATGGGCTGGCGGGAATGTCGGCAGTACGCGAACTGGCGGGGTGCCGGTTGATCCGGCCGCTCTTGTCGGTCCCCCGGACGCGCCTTCTGGCGCAGCTCGAGCGGGAGGGCCAACCCTTTCTGCGGGATCCGAGCAATCTGAACCCGGCATTTGCGCGCGCTCGCCTGCGCAGCGCTGCTGACCTGCTCGGCGGCGCCACGCCTGACGACCTCGTTGCCGAGCTGCGCGCCCTCGGTCGGCAGCGGGTCGCGCGGGAGCGCGTCCTCGATCGGCTGCTCGCCGCCGCTGTGGCGCTGCACCCGGCGGGGTTCGCCGCGCTCGATCCGGCAATTCTCGCGACGGCCGACGCCGAGAGTGCCGAGCGGCTGCTCGGGCGGGTCGCCGCATGCATCGGTGCGGCGCGCTATCCGGCGCGGCGGGCGCGGCTCGCGCGGCTGCGCGCCGGGCTGGCGACGCAGCCTAATCGCGCGCGCACACTTGGCGGCTGCCGGTTCGTGCCGTGGCGCGGGCGTCTCTTGGTGCTGCGCGAATTGGCCGCGGCGAGCCCGGCGGTACGGCTCGAGCCGGGTGCGACGCTGGTGTGGGACCGGCGTTTTGCGGTCGATCTGATGCCGACGGCGCCGGGCGTTCTTACGCTCGGCTATCTCGGGCCGAGCGGCCTGCCCGCCACGGAGCGCGACGATGGCGACCTGCCGCGTCTGGTGTATTCGATTCTGCCCGCCTTGTGGGATGAGCGGGGTCTCGCGGCGGCGCCGCATCTCGGTTATCGGCGCCCTGGGGTGGGGGTACTCCCACGGCTTTCGTTCCGCCCTGCGAACCCGCTTACACGAGCGGGCTTTACAGTTGTTTAATCGCAGGAGCATCCTATCTTTTGCTTGCGTGGAGACCCCGGCGCGTTTTGAGCGGGCGCGGTGCCCGAGGCGGTAGGGAAAGGCCTGCAGTGTGAATAATTTCGGCAAGAATCTCGCCCTCTGGATCGTGATCGGCCTGCTTCTCGTCGCCCTCTTCAATTTGTTCCAGACCTCGTCGACCCGCGGGCCGCAATCGACGCTGGCGTTCTCGGACTTTGTGGCCGACGTCAATCGCGGCCAGGTCACCGACGTCACGATCCAGGGCAACAGCATCATCGGCCATTTTACCGACGGCCGCGCCTTCAGCACCTACTCGCCGCCTGATCCGGGTCTGGTCGGCCGATTGATCGACAAGGGTGTGCGCATCAGCGCCTCGCCGGTCGACGAGAACGTGCCGTCGCTGTTCGGCGTCTTGGTTTCGTGGTTCCCGATGCTGCTCTTGATCGGGGTGTGGATCTTCTTCATGCGGCAGATGCAGGGCGGCGGCGGCCGGGCGATGGGGTTCGGCAAGAGCCGGGCGCGGCTGTTGACCGAAAAGGTCGGTCGCATCACCTTCGAGGACGTCGCCGGCATCGACGAAGCAAAGCAGGAACTCGAGGAGATCGTCGAGTACCTGAAAGACCCGCAAAAATTTCAGCGCCTCGGCGGCAAGATCCCGAAAGGCGTGCTGCTCGTCGGGCCGCCCGGCACCGGCAAGACGCTGCTGGCGCGCGCCATTGCCGGCGAAGCGAATGTGCCGTTCTTCACGATTTCCGGCTCGGATTTTGTCGAGATGTTCGTCGGCGTCGGCGCCAGCCGGGTGCGCGACATGTTCGAGCAGGGCAAGAAGAACGCGCCCTGCATCATCTTCATCGACGAGATCGACGCGGTCGGCCGGCATCGCGGCGCCGGCCTCGGCGGCGGCAATGACGAGCGCGAGCAGACCCTGAACCAGCTGCTCGTCGAGATGGACGGCTTCGAGGCCAATGAGGGCGTCATTCTGATCGCCGCCACCAACCGGCCCGACGTGCTCGACCCGGCGCTGTTGCGGCCCGGCCGCTTTGATCGTCAGGTGGTGGTGCCAAACCCCGATGTCGTCGGGCGCGAGAAGATCCTCAAGGTCCATATGCGCAAGGTGCCGCTCGCCTCGGATGTCGATCCGCGGATTATCGCGCGCGGCACGCCGGGCTTTTCTGGCGCAGATCTCGCCAATCTGGTCAACGAGGCGGCGCTGATGGCGGCGCGCCGCGGCAAGCGCTCGGTGGCGATGAACGAGTTCGAGCACGCTAAGGACAAGGTCATGATGGGCGCCGAGCGGCGCTCGATGGTGATGACCGAGGACGAGAAGAAGCTGACCGCCTATCACGAGGCCGGGCATGCCATGTGCATGCTATATGCCGAGGCGCACGAGCCGTTGCACAAGGTGACGATCATCCCGCGCGGCCGCGCCCTCGGGGTGACCATGTTCCTGCCCGAACGCGACAAGTACAGCCAGTCGAAGCAGGAGATCAAGGCGATGATGACCAGCCTGTTTGGCGGCCGCGTCGCTGAGGAGCTGATCTTCGGGGAAGACAAGGTGACTACCGGCGCGGCCGACGACATCCGCCGCGCCACCAACCTGGCGCGCCGCATGGTCACCGAGTTCGGGTTCAGCGACAAGCTTGGCCCGTTGCGCTACAGTGAGAACGAGGAAGAGGTCTTTCTCGGCCACTCGGTCACCCAGCGCAAAAACGTCTCCGATGCGACGGCGAAGGTGATCGACGACGAAATCCGCCGCATCGTCGATGAAGGCGAGCGCACCGCACGCGGGATCCTGACCGCGCATCTCGACGAGCTGCAGTTGCTGGCCAAAGGGCTTCTCGAATATGAGACGCTGTCGGCCGACGAGATCCGCCGGGTCATCAAGGGCGAACGGATCGTGCGCGACACCGCCTCCAGCGGCCCGGTGCCCGATGAGCCGCGGCCGGGCCGGCGCAGCTCGGTGCCGCCGTCGGGACGGCCGAGCGGCATCGGCCCCGAGCCGGAACCGCAGCCGGGCAGCTAAGCCCCGACCGGATTGACTCCGGCTCCTGACGATTTGGTCATCTATTTCTACTAGGACCATCGCTGTCGCCCGCGTCTAATGCGGATGATGGCTGTCATCCAGAACATTTAGGGATGGGGGTGCGATGGCGCGCAAATTTTTCGGGACGGACGGGATCCGCGGCACCGCCAATATCGAGCCGATGACGCCGGAGACGGCGCTGAAGGTGGCGATGGCCGTCGGCGAATGCTTTCATAGTGGGGCGCACAAACACCTCGTGGTGATCGGCAAGGACACGCGCCTGTCGGGCTACATGCTCGAACCTGCGCTGACTGCCGGCTTCATCACGATGGGGATGGATGTCGTGTTGGTCGGGCCGCTCCCGACCCCGGCGATCGCGATGCTGACGCGCAGCCTGCGGGCCGATATCGGGGTCGTCCTCTCGGCCTCGCACAACCCGTTTGTCGACAATGGGATCAAGCTGTTCGGGCGGGACGGGTACAAGCTGTCCGACGAGTTCGAGGCGACGATCGAGGCCTGCCTCGACACCGGGCCCACCCACCGCGCGCTGCCGGCCGAGCTCGGGCGGGCCAAGCGGCTCGATGACGCTGCCGGCCGCTATATCGAGTTTGTCAAGCAGAGCTTCCCCAAAGGGCTGCGGCTCGACGGAATGCGGGTCGTCGTCGATTGCGCCCATGGCGCCGCCTATAAGGTCGCGCCGACGGTGTTCTGGGAGCTTGGGGCGGAGGTGTTCCCGATCGCGGTGACGCCGGACGGGCTCAACATCAACCGCGAATGCGGCGCGCTGGCGCCCGAACAGATGCGCCGGGAGGTATTGGCACGGCGCGCCGATATCGGGATCGCGCTCGACGGCGACGCCGACCGGCTGATCGTCGCCGACGAACGCGGGGTCCTTCTGGACGGCGATCAGCTGATGGCGCTGATCGCGACAAACCTGGCACGCGGCGGCCATCTCGCCGGCGGCGCGCTGGTCGCCACGGTGATGTCCAATCTTGGCCTCGAACGCTGCCTTACCGGGCGGGGGATCGGGCTGCACCGGACTGCGGTCGGCGATCGGTATGTCGTCGAAAAGATGCGCGGCCTCGGCTGCAATCTCGGCGGCGAGCAGTCCGGCCACATCATCCTCGCCGACTATGCGACGACCGGCGACGGCTTGATTGCCGCGTTGCAGGTGCTGGCGGCAATCGTCGAGACCGGAAGGCGCGCAAGCGAAGTGTGCCGCGTCTTCGAACCGGTGCCGCAGGTATTGCGCAATGTCAGCTTCGGCAACGGCGAGCCGCTCGAATCGCGCCGCGTGCAGCGGGTGATCGCCGAGGGCGAAACCCGGCTCGGCGCCGGCGGTCGGCTGGTCATCCGCAAATCCGGGACCGAGCCGGTCATCCGCGTCATGGCGCAAGGCGAGGACGAGACGCTGCTGACCGGCGTCGTCGACGAGATTTGCGAGGCGATCCTGGCCGCCAGCCGCAGCCTCGATGCGGTCGAAGCGCCGGTGCGGGCCGCGGAATGATGCCCGGGTTTTAGTGATGAAGGGGCGGGTTCTCATCGTCGCCGGTTCGGATTCGGGCGGCGGCGCCGGCATCCAGGCCGACATCAAAACGGTGACGATGCTCGATGCCTTTGCCGCCACCGCGATCACCGCGTTGACCGCGCAAAATACCGAAGGTGTCTTCGGCGTGCTGCCGATTGCTCCCGAGTTCATCCGCCAGCAGATCGAGGTGGTGCTCGACGATATCGGCGCCGATGCGGTCAAGACGGGCATGCTGCACGATGCTGGCGTGATCGAGGCGGTGGCGTCGGTGCTTGCGGCACGAGCTTCCGCGACCCCGCTTGTCGTCGATCCGGTGATGGTGGCGAAGGGTGGGGCGCCGCTGATCGAGGCAGGCGCGATTGAGGCGCTGAAGCGCCTGCTCATCCCGCGCGCCACGGTGTTGACCCCCAACCTGCCGGAAGCCGAAATTCTCGCCGGGCGCGCGATCGACAGCCTCGCCGCAATGCAGGGCGCAGCCGAACGGCTGCTCGGCCTTGGCTGCCGTGCGGTGTTGCTGAAGGGCGGGCATCTGGCCGGCGCCACGGTCTATGACGTCCTCGCATCGGCCGCCGGCCCGCGCGTCTGGCAGAGCCCGCGGATCGAGAGCCGCCATACCCACGGCACCGGCTGCACGCTGGCGTCCGCGATCGCTGCCGGTCTGGCCCAGGGGCTCGCGGTCCCGGCAGCGGTCGAGCGGGCGCGCGAGTACGTCCGCCGCGCGATCATGAGCGCCCCCGGCTTCGGCCGCGGCCATGGACCGCTCGACCATGCCCACCCGCTGCGCTCGCGTGATTGATCCTTCCCGGTTGTCTTTTTACCGATCAAAGGCGACCGCGACGGTATTGCCGCCGCTCAGCAATACGCCGACCCGCTCGCGCGGCCCTGGGCGATAGCGGCCCGACAGCAGCGCCGCGAAGGCGGCGGCACCACCCGGTTCGGCGACCACCCGCAGCGTCGTCCAGAGGGACTGTTGGGCTTGCAGAATGGCGTCGTCGGAAACCAGAACGACACGTTCGACATCGCGCCTGACGATCGGGAAGACCAGCTCGCCGACGCGCAGCGGCGCCAGCGAATCGGCCGCGATCCCGCCGGACTCGGCAGCGACGGGCTGGCCGGCTTCGAGCGCCCTTGTCAGCGTCGGGGACGCCTCCGGCTCGACCCCGATGATCCGCACCCTGCGTCTATACCAGGCGGCGATACCGGCGATCAGCCCGCCGCCGCCGACCGAGACCAGCAACGCGTCGAGATCGGACACCTGGTCCTCGAGCTCCAGGCCGACTGTTCCCTGGCCGAGCAGGGTTTCCCGTTGATCAAAGGCGTGAATGGCGAGCGCGCCAGATTGCGCGACCCATGCCTCGCTGACGGCGAGTGCATCGGCATACCGATCGCCGCCGACGACAAGGTCGGCGCCGTAGTCGCGGATTCGCTGGATCTTCGCCGGCGAGGAGATCGCCGGAACAAAGATCTTGGCAGGAATGCCGAGCGTCATGGCTGCATAGGCGACCGCTGCGCCGTGATTGCCACCCGAGGCGGCGGCGACGCCGACTTTCGGGATCTCCCGCATCAGCAGGTTTGCGAACGCGCCCCGGGTCTTGAACGAGCCGGCGTGCTGCAGCAATTCAATCTTGAAGCTCAAGCGGCATGGCGCCAATCCGAAATCTCCGCCATCGACTTCGACGATTGGTGTCCGGCGGATGCGCGGTCTGATGAGCCGCCCGGTGGCAGCAATCTCACCACGGCCGATGACCTCGCCGTTTGGGCCCATCAGATCGACTCCTGGCATCATGATCTCAAACCGCCCTGATCAGCGCCGCGTGGGGGCGGCAAACCTCTCTTGACTATACTTCGGGAAATGGCTAATTAGCAATATGTCAATCTCACAGGCGATGCGAGCGTTGGCCAGCGAACGCCGGCTTCAGGTTCTGGAATGGTTGAAGGACCCAACCGCGCATTTCCCGCCGCAGGTTGACGGCGACCTCGTCCGGGATGGCGTGTGCGGCGTACTCATTGCCGAAAAACTCGGCGTCAGCCAACCGACCGTCAGCGAACACCTCAAAATTCTGTCGCAGGCGGGACTGGTCCGCTCAAAGCGCATCAAGCAGTGGACATTTTACCGACGCGATGAGGGCCGTATCCAAGAGGTCAAACAGGCGATCCTGCGAAATATCTAACGGAGCTGACCGGATGCGCATCCCGCTCTATCAGATCGACGCTTTTGCCGAGCGGCCGTTCGCCGGCAACCCGGCGGCAGTGTGCCCGCTCGAAACCTGGCTGCCCGAGGATGTGATGCAGGCAATCGCGGCTGAGAACAACCTGTCGGAGACCGCGTTTTTCGTGCCCGAGAGCGAGGGCTATCGCCTGCGCTGGTTCACGCCCTCGACCGAGGTCGATCTGTGCGGGCATGCGACGCTGGCGTCGGGGTACGTTGTGTTCCGGTGGCTCCAGCCCGAGCGCGCCAGCATCACTTTCCAGACCGAGAAGGCCGGCGTGCTGACGGTCAGCCGCGATGGCGATCTTCTGGCGCTCGACTTCCCGTCCCGTCCGCCGGTGCCCTGCGCGATGTCCGAGCCTCTGGCCGCCGCGCTTGGCCGGCGCCCCGCCGCGCTCCTTACCTCGCGCGATTACCTCGCCGTTTACAATAGCGCCGATGACATCGCCGTGCTGTCGCCCGATCTCGCGGCGGTGGCCGCGCTCGACAAGTTCGCGGTCATCGTCACGGCTCCCGGAACGGGCGGCATCGATTTCGTATCGCGATTTTTTGCCCCGGCGCGCGGCGTCGATGAGGACCCGGTAACGGGCTCGGCGCATTGCACGCTGATTCCCTATTGGGCAACGCGGCTCGGCAAGAACCGCCTCGAAGCCCGTCAGCTGTCGCGCCGCGGCGGCGCGCTGTCCTGCGCCTTCAACGGCGACCGGGTGACGATCGCCGGCCGGGCATCGCCCTATCTCGAGGGTACGATCACGGTGTGAAGCGCTCCGCTCGGCGCGACGGAGACCCGGTCCGCCGCATCATCTTCGTCGAGCAGCGGCACCCAATCCGGCGGAACGTCCCGCAAGCGCGTCGCCGCAGTCTCCCGGTAGAGCGCGCGGGCTTCGGTTGCGGGCCCGCGCCGGTGTCCGAGCGCCAACACCTGCACCGTGCGCTGCACGCCGCCTTGCGGCACCACCACGAAATCGCCGACCCGCACCCCCTGATTCGGCTTAATCACTGTGCTGCCATTAATCGCCACGGCGCCGGCGGCGCAGAGCCGGGCAGCGAGCGAGCGGCTCTTGGCGAGGCGGGCGAACCACAGCCATTGGTCGAGGCGAGTCTTGGCGCGTTCCGGCGCCACGGCAACCGCGGTCAAGCGAATTTGAGCTCCTTCAGCTTGGCAAACGGATGGCCCTCGCGGGGCGGCTTGGGGCGCGTGCCGAACCGCGGCCCGATGCCGCGGCGCCGCGGCTTGCCGATGAAGAATTCGTCGCCCGCTTCGATCACCGCGCGATAGCCGAGCGCGAGCAGCAGCCGATGCAACTCGCTGGGCGCAACGCCGGCGATCGCCGCGAGCTCGGGATCGCCGGTAAAGCGGCCAAGGCGCGCGCGAACGCTTGCGGCTGCCGCAAGCCGCTCGAGCCGGTCGGGGCGCAGCGCCAGCCCGGCGATGACGCGCCGGCCGATCGCGGCGTAGTACGAGGCGGGCAAATCCGGATCGACCGCGATCGCCTTGCCCCGCTGGCGTGCCCCAGGCAGCGGCGGGACGATGCGGGCATGGCGAACCGCCCAGAGCAGAGCGCGAAAACGCACCGCCTCAATGCCAAGCAACGGCTCGACATAGATCGTCTCCCGGCCGAAGCGGACCCCGAGCCGGCCGAGCGCGCGCCGGCTCGGCATGTCGAGCGCCTTGAGCGGCGCCGCAACGTCCGCGCTCGGCAGACAGCCGAGCGTGTCGACGAGCTGGAACACGACACCGCGCCCGGGGCCGTCCAGCGGCAGCGCCTGCGCGGCGAAGAGCGGCGCGAGCCGGCCTTCGATCTCGCTCCTGACAAAGAGCTGCAAGCGCTGGCGCACCCGCTCGCGCGCCTCGCCATCGAGAAAATCGCCGGCCCGCAGCTCGACCCGCGGCGTCAGCATCGACTCGCCCGCGATAAGCCGGCCGACCGGGTCGCCGCGCCACAGCACCGCGGCACCGGCATCGATCGCAAAAGCCTCGTCGCCTTCTGCGGCGAGCCGGCGCGCCCGCGTCATCACTTCGCTGCGCAATACGCGGTTGGCCGCGGTGACGAGGGTGCGCGTGGCGCCGCCTGCGGAGGCGTCGGGCACAAAGCGGAACCCGTCGAGCCGGCCGACATAGGTACCCTCGACCCGTACCTCGCCCCCCTTGTCGACCGATGCCAAGATCTCGGCATCGCTGGCAAGGTGACGGGCGAGAAAGGCGGAGCGGCGATCGACAAAGCGCTGGGTGATGCGGTCGTGCAGCGCATCGGACAGCCGGTCCTCGATGCCGCGGGCGCGGTCCTGCCAATCGGCGGCGCCCTCTACCCAATCGACGCGATGGGTAATGTAGGTCCAGGTGCGGATATGGGCGATGCGCGCCATCAGCGTGTCGATGTCGCCGTCGAGGCGATCGAGCTGGGTCATCTGCGCGCTGACCCAAGCGCTCGGCAAGCGCCCGGCCGCCTCCGCGAGATGCAGAAAGCAATGGACAAGAAAACGCGCGTGGCTGTCGCTCATCACCTTGCGGAAGTCGGGGATCTGGCAGACCTCCCACAACAGGCGAACGGCACCCGGATTGGTCGCGAGAGCTGTCACCTCGGCATTGCGCGACAGGAGCTGCAGCGCGCGATGATCGTCGGCATCGCGCATCTGCACCAGCCCGGGCTTTGGCGGCCGCTCGTCCAGGCTGCGCAGCAAGGCCCCGACCGTATCGAAGCGCAACGCGGTGTTGCGCCAGAAAACATGGGTCAGGGGCTCGAAGTGATGCTCCTCGACGGAAGCGACAATGGCGGGATCGAGCGGTCCCTCATCGGCGGTGGCGCCGAACGTGCCGTCGCTCATGTGCCGGCCGGCTCGCCCGGCGATCTGGGCGATCTCGGCCGCCGACAGGCGGCGCGGCCCGCGCCCGTCAAACTTGGCCACCCGGGCAAAGGCAACATGGTCGAGATCCATGTTGAGCCCCATGCCGATCGCATCGGTGGCGACGAGGTAGTCGACTTCGCCAGCCTGGAACATGCCGACCTGGGCGTTGCGCGCACGGGGGCTCAGCGCGCCGAGCACGATGGCGGTGCCGCCGCGCTGCCGCCGCACCAGCTCGGCGAGCGAGAAGACATCGGCGACGGCAAAGGCGACGACCGCGCTGCGCGGCGGCAGGCGCGTCACCTTTTTGTGGCCGGTATAGGACAGCGTCGAAAGCCGCGGCCGGCTGATGTATTCGGCCCGCGGAACCAGGCGGCGGAGCAGCGGCCTGATCGTATCGGCGCCGAGGAACATCGTCTCGCTGAGCCCGCGGGCGTGCAGGAGCCGGGCGGTGAACACGTGGCCGCGCTCGGGATCGGCGCAGAGCTGGATTTCGTCGATGGCGAGGAACTCGACCGGCCGCTCGAGCGGCATCGATTCTACCGTACAGACGAAGTAGGACGGGTTCGGGGGCAGGATTTTTTCCTCGCCCGTAATGAGGGCGACCGCGCGCGCCCCGCGCAATTTGACGATGCGGTCGTAGTTCTCCCGCGCCAGGAGGCGCAACGGGAAGCCGATCATGCCGCTTTGGTGATCGAGCATGCGCTCGATCGCGAGATGCGTCTTGCCGGTATTGGTCGGCCCGAGGACCGCGACGAGGCGCGGTGCGGAACGGAGCATCACCATGTCGCTAAAGGTGCGGTACCGGCCGCGGCAGAGCAAGAGCCAAGGTGTCGCTGGCTGGCGGCCACTCCCGTTCGCGCCGTACCGAATCCCCAGTGTCGACCGGTGTGCGACTCGCCCGATCGCTGGCAGGCGCGCTGCAACGCGTTGCAAACCGATATTCTATGGCGCGTCGGCGTCTTGCGGCGGCCGTGCTCGGGGCACATATGTCTCCGCGGTCCAGACACACACCTTTACCCACGCCATGGCCGAGCAAACCACCGAGCAAACCGCGCCCGAAACCAGAACCTTTCAAGCCGAAGTCAGCCGTCTTCTCGAGATAGTCGCGCACTCGCTTTACAGCGAAAAGGAGATATTCCTGCGCGAATTGATCTCGAACGCCTCGGATGCTTGCGACCGGCTGCGTTATGCCGCGCTGACCGAGCCGGCGCTGGGCGAGGGCGACGCCAATTACCGGGTCGTGCTGACCCCGGTCAAATCGTCCCGGACGCTGACCGTCGCCGATAACGGGATCGGCATGAACCACGACGAGCTGATCGACAACCTGGGCACGATCGCGCGCTCGGGCACCGCGGCGTTCATGAAAGAGCTGAGCGGCGATGCCAAGCCGGATATGAGCCTCATTGGCCAGTTCGGCGTCGGCTTTTATTCGGCCTTCATGGTCGCCGACAAGGTCGAGGTGTTGAGCCGCAAGGCGGGTGAGGCCGAGGGCTGGCGCTGGGTCTCGGACGGCCAGGGCAGCTTTACGATCGAAGCCGCCGCCAATGTGCCGCGCGGCACGCGGATCACACTGCATATGCGCGAGGGCGACGAGGACTACCTCGAGCCGCACCGACTGCGCCAGATCGTCAAGACCTACTCCGACCACATCGCCTTGCCGATCGTCTTGGCCGACGGCAACAAGGACGAAACGATCAACACCGCCTCGGCGCTGTGGACCCGGCCGCGCTCCGAGATCACCGCGGACCAGTACAAGGAGTTTTACCATCATGTCGGCCACGGCTTCGACGAGCCGTGGCTGACCGTGCACGCGCGGGCCGAAGGTACGCTCGAATACACCTATCTCTTGTTCGTGCCGTCGCAGAAGCCGTTCGATCTGTTCGATCCCGAGCGCAAGCCGCGGTTGAAGCTCTATGTCCGGCGGGTTTTCATCACCGATGAGGGGACCGACCTGTTGCCGGCCTATCTGCGGTTCGTCAAAGGCATCGTCGACAGCGAGGATTTACCGCTCAACATCAGCCGCGAAATGCTGCAGTCGAACCCGATGGTGGCGCGCATCCGCCAGCAGCTGACGCGCCGCGTGCTCGGCGAATTGGCCAAGAAGGCGAGCGAGGCTTCCGAGGAATACGCCAAATTCTGGGACAATTTTGGGGCAGTGCTGAAGGAGGGCCTCTACGAGGACCGCGAGCAGCGCGAGACGCTGTTTTCGCTGGCCCGGTTCCACTCGACGATCCGGGACGGGCTGGTGTCGCTCGATGAGTATGTCGCCGCGATGCGGCCGGGGCAGGAGGCGATCTATACAATCACCGGCGATACACTCGATCTGCTGCGGAAAAGCCCGCAACTCGAGGGGTTCCGCGCCCGCGGGGTCGAGGTTCTGCTGTTGACCGACCCGATCGACGAATTCTGGGTGTCGGGGGTTGGCGCCTATAACGAAAAACCGTTCAAATCGGCGACGCGCGGTGCGGCCGACCTCGACAAGATCACGCCGGCCGACGAGACCAAAGCGGCCGCCGACACACCGGAGCCACCGCCCAAGCTCGCCAGTCTGATCGCGATCTTCAAGCTGGCGCTCGGCGATGCGGTAAAGGACGTGCGCAGCTCCGAGCGCCTGACCGACAGTGCGGTCTGCCTGGTCGCCGATGAAGGCGATATCGACATGCACCTCGCGCGGCTGTTGAAGCAGCACCGCCAGCTCGACAGCGCCGCAAAGCGTATACTCGAACTTAACCCTCGTCACCGCTTAATAGAGCGCCTGGCCGCCGCGGTCGGCGAGAGTGGCATGTCCGAGCAACTGTCCGAATTCGCCTGGCTGCTGCTCGACCAGGCTCGCATCGTCGAAGGTGAGCAACTGCCGGATCCGCCGGCCTTTGCTCGCCGTCTCGCGGGTTTGCTGGAGCGCGGCTTGACCTGATCGCCGCGGCGGCCGGCGCGCGGCGGGAACAGCGGGAAGGGGCGATCGGGCCGCATGGACACCGATATCTTGGCAAACGGCGCTGCCAAGCCCGAGTCGACCGACGGCAGCGATGCGTCCTCCGGCGGCGTGCCGATCCACACCAAGGCCGCCAGCCTCCCAACCGGCGATCCAGGCGCGCAAGGTGCCGCCGGCAGCCCGGATCTTGCCTTGAGCGCGGATGACGGCGCAGCCGTCGTGCCCGGGTCGCCAGAGGCGCCCTCGACCGGTCCAGAGCGCGCAAATAGCGGCTCGCTGGATGAACCGCCAACCGATCGGGCCGAGCAGGCAGCCTTGATCGGGGGATCGGCGCTCCCCGGGAAGGTCTACGGCAATTCCCCTCCCGGCGCAGGCTCGCCTTTAACGGCAGGGCAAAGCGCCGATGCGTCGCCGATTGCGGCGAGCGGCGAGCCGGTAACGCAGTGGCCAGCAGCCGGCAACGGCTTAACTCCGAACATTTTTGTCGAGTCCATCAGCGTCGGCTGGAACGGTGACGACCGCGGAATTTGGGGCGTTGGCCAATCTCCCGGCAACGCGAAAGGCCTGTCTGCGTCCGCGCCGGCAACCCTACAGAGCGTCTACACCAGTCAGACCGTGACCCTACCCGGCAGCGGCTTGGTCTTCGTCAACACCTATGAGCCCAATATCAGCCAAAACTACGTGAATGCGATAATTGCCGCGGAGAATTTCTATCAAAGTCAGATCTCGACCTCAGTCACGCTCGATTATACCTTCAGCATTCAGAATGGCGGAGTAAACGGCTTCGTCGGTGAGAATAGCCAGGACGGTCTGACGGTCAGCTACGCGAGCCTGAAGAGCGCCTTGACCAGTCGTGCGACGAGCGCGAACGACGCCGCCGCGATTGCCTCGCTCCCCTCTACCGATATCACCTCCGGACAAGGGTTCTTCATCCAAGATGGCCTGGCGCAGGCGTTGGGATTGTTGCCCGCGATCGCCACCGGCACCGATGACACCGTATTCCTTAACAGCGCCGATTCCTATTTCTTCAACCAAAGCGATCCCGTCGCCGGTGAATTTGACGCGGTCAGCACGCTCGAGCACGAAATCTCGGAAGGGATGGGGCGGGCCGGGGGCCTCGGGCTGGCCCCCGACAACGATTGGGGCATCGTAGACCTGTTCCGTTATTCGGCGCCGGGCGTGCGCGATCTCACTGGAGGCGCCGACGGAAAGAAGGCTTTTTTTTCGATCGGCGGCACCACGCTGCTGACGCAATTCAACAACCCCGTTCTGGTTTCGGGCGACGCTGCCGATTGGAACCCGTCGAGCATCAAGCAGCAATCGACGCTGGTCTTTGGCGGTTACGACTCTTATGGCGCCGCCCCCACAGGGTTGGTAGGCATCGTCACGGCAACCGATCTCAGCTTGATGGATGTCATCGGGTGGACGCTGACGTCGCAGAGCCCGGCGTCGCCGCCACCGCCTCCGCCCCCCCTGCCGGGTCCGCCCCCGCCCCCGCCGCCGCCAAGCGCGTTGACGGCTGCTCAGGTCAACACGGTCTACTCCGACGTATTGGGTCGCGCCGCCTCCGCCGGCGAGCAGACGGCATGGGTTGCGGCCGAGTCCTCGGGGCCGCTCAGCGCCTCGCAGGTGATCGCCGACATCGTCAACTCGCCCGAGGCTCGGAATTATGCCTGGCCGGTTGTGCGCTTGTACCAGGCGGCGTTCGGCCGGGTTCCGGATTCCCAGCCGGGCTTCGCGGCCAATATCCATGCCATCGATCCCGCCTCGGGTGGGACGGTGGGTGAGCTTCAACTCGCGGCTGACTTCGTGGCGTCGGCCGAATTTCAATCTCGCTATGGAAACCCGAATTCGACAGCGACGCTGACGACTTTCATCCAGGCGCTGTACCCGAACGTGTTGGGACGCAGCGGATCGACCGCCGAAATCAACACCTGGCTGGCCACCGGCGAGAGCGCGGCGCAGATTCTGGTGGGTTTCTCGGATTCGGCGGAGTTTCAGGCCAAGGCCAACCCCGCGGTCGCGAGCCTTCTGACCACCAATGCGCTGGTGGAGACCATCGTATCGGGCAGCCTGTTCCAAACCGCGATCACCGGTGCCGCTGGCGAGCAGACCGTCAGCGACGGGGCGCATACCGCCGACCTCGCACTCCTCGGCCAGTATGCCGCCGCCGGGTTCGCGACGGCGCCCGACCCGGGCCACGCCGCTCTGGTCACCGATGCGCCGGCGCAGCCAGGTGCCACCCTCCCGACGACGTTGCTGACCATCCCGCAGCATTAAGATGGCGCTCTCAGTGCTGGTGGATCAACGCGATGCCGCTTCCGATCAGCAGCAAGCCGGCGAGCTGTGGCCAGCCGAACGGCTCGTTCCACAAGAGATGTGCAATGACGGCGACGACGGCGTAGCTCGCCGCGACCGAAGGAAACGCCACCGACACCGGGATCTTCTTCAAGGCGAGGATGTAGCAGAAGGCGGCAACGACGTAGATCGCGAAGCCGACGAGGGTCAGTGGATTGAAAAACTGTGCCGCGACGCTCGGCGACCCGAGCGCCCCCGATTTGAGCGCGATCTGCCCGACGACGCCGAGCACGATGGCGCCGGCAAGGCTGATATAATAGATCGCCACCGACCAGGCCCGTCACGCGCGCTCGCGCAGCCGCACCGGCGACCGGCCCGCCTCCGGCAGCGCCGAGGCGGCGCGGATCACCGACTTGACCACCGATTGCGGCTTCCTGTTGGCGGTGAGGTAAACCCGGCCGAGATACTCCCCGATGATGCCGAGAATGACGAGCTGCACACCGGACAACAGCAACACAGCCGCCATCAGCGAGGCCCAGCCCGCCGGCGGGTCGAAGAACAGCGCCTCGGTAAGCGCGACGATGCTGCCGATCGCCCCAATGAGGCTCAGCGCGAAGCCGGTGAACGTGCTCAGCCGCAGCGGCATGATCGAGAAGTTGACGAACATGCTGAGCCACAGGCGCAACAGCCGGCGCATCGTGTAATTGCTGCGGCCGACCGCGCGCGGCAGATGGCGGACAAGCAGCCGGTCGATGTCCTGCGTGACCTGCAGGATGAGCCCGTCGACGTAGGGAAAGGGCCCCTCATATTGGGTGATCTCGCGGGCGACAAAGGCGCTCATGCAGCGGAAGCTCGATAGATAGAAGCCGGTTGGCTTGTCGAGCACGAGCCCCGCCACCCAGTTGGTGAACCGGCTGCCAAGATTGCGCCAGACCGCATGCTGCTTTTCGTCATAATGGGTGTAGATGACCTCATGCCCGCTTTCCTGGGCAAAGGCGAGCAGCCGCCGCACCTCCTCGGGCGGGTTCTGCAGATCGTCATCCATCGTGATCACATGGGCGCCCCGGACGTGGCGCAGCCCGGCCATTACCGCGTTGTGCTCGCCATAATTGCGCGACAGCTCGACCAGCGTGATCGGCACCCGCGCCCGCTCGACAAGGTCGCGGCAGATGGCGAGGCTGTCGTCGGGGCTGCCGTCATTGACGAGCACGATCTCGTGCCCGCCGTCGATCGTCAGCGCTTCGAGCGCGGCGACGAGCTCCGCGATGCTCGCCGCCCCGTTATAGACCGGGATCACAATCGTCAGCGCCAATTGCGGCGCGATTGGCGCAGGGGTCGGTGCGGCATCAGGCATGCCCATCCCCTTCGATCGCTTGTTTGGCGGCGACGGCGATCAGCGAGCCGCCAAAGGGAAATCGCATTCCGCGGCGCAGCAGCGTGTGTTCAAAGCCGGTCGCGGCACGCCCCAGCGCCTCGACCGGCGCCGAATACAGCCTCACATCGCTGGTGGCCCGCCGGCCTTGCGGCATCAGCTTGCGGGTCAACACCATGATCGGAAACAGCAAGATATTCCAATAGCTGGCAAAAACGAGCCGGAACCCCGCCGAATGCAAAAGCCGCGCGACGTGTCGTCGTGTATAACGCCGCACATTGTAAACCGCCGTATCATGCCGCGACAGCATCCAGGGGTAGGCCGGCAGGTTGAGAACCAGAACGCCGCCGTCCCACAGGCAGCGATGGAACTGCGCCAACGCGGCGCGCTCATCGACGTCGCGGTGGCACAGCACATCGGCGCTGAAGATCGCGCCGAACGCCGCGTCGGCAAACGGCAACGCGTTGACCGACCCGGCGCATACCGGGCGCGCGCTTTTCACCGCCGCCCGTGCGCAGGCGGCGGTGTCGGAGTCGAGCCCAACGATCGCGCGGTCGGGATAATCGGCCGCGAGCCGGGCGAGCAGTCCACCGGTTCCGCATCCGGCATCGAGGAGCGGCCGCCGGGCGGCAGCCGATCCGGTCATCGCTCGGTACAGCAGCAGCAGGTTCGCATGAGCTGCAGCGAACCACCACATCCGCTCCTCGGACCGGTCGAGCTTGTCATATTCGGCGCGGTCCAGGCGGGATCTCCAAGGCACAGGCGGCGGGCTAAGCCCAGACCAGAACGCGATCCGCCGCTTGTCTATTCCGCCCAGCTTTCGGCCGATCGTTCATGGATAAGCCGAAACCGGCGATTGCGGCGGCGAGACGTGCGCCAGCGGGCGCTTCGCGACCCGTTCCTCAGCCACGATATCGCGCCGATCGAGCACCACCGAGAGCAGCGCGCCCATCCGCTCGACGCGATAAATCTCCCGACCCGCAAGCGCGCGATCACAATTGTCCTTGGTGAAGGCAATAAAAAAATCGGCCGTGTCCCGCTGACGCGTGAAGCGGAAATTGTCAGGGAAATAGTATATCGCGGAGGCTGGCGGACCGCACACCGCGACCGTGAACCGGCGTTTCTCGAAATCGGCGCCGTATTGACGCTGCAGATAGGTTTCCAGACCGCGGACTGCCTCGGCATAGGAATTTGCCCAGTAATCCAGCTTGAAAGAGTGCTGCGCGCCTTCGACCCCGCCGACAAAGGCGTTGTAATAGACATATTGGTCGGGATGCAGCAGCACCATCGTCGTGACATGCGCACCGCCATAGAGGCCGAACGCGGCGTAAATCGCCTGCCGATACGGCATGCGCGACAGCCCGCTCAGCACCCGGTCCATGGCCAGCGCCGCAGCAACGGCGATCGGCGGCAGTACAAAAATGAAGTGGCGCATGCCGTCGAACAGCACGGCCTTGATCGCGATCGCATAGGCCACCGGGAAGCCGATCGTAAAGCCCAGCAGAAAGATCCCGAGCGCGGCCTCGCGCCGCAGACCCACGCCGTGCTTTGCCAACCCGATCGCGGCAAGGACGACCGACGCGATCAACAGGACGAGGATCAGTTCCGGGAGGGCCAGCGCGATATAGGTCGGGAGGTATTCCCAGGGCAGGTTGCTCGCCGGGATGAAGCGGCCATCGAACAGGGTGTCAAACGGAAAGGACTGATGCGAGAAGGCGTCCAGGGCGCGCAGCGGGTTGCCGATCGGATCGCGTTGCGCCCACGGCCAAAACACCAGCATGACCGCGAACCCGATGGCGCCGACCGGCAGCAGCACGCGCCACAGGCTGGTCCAGCCCGCCGCGACCGCGACCGGCGCCCGTCGCGCCATCGCCGCCTGCCAGGCGGCCGACAGGGCCAGCAGCAGTCCGAGATAGCACACAAACAGCAGCCCGCCGACCCGCACCCCAAGCGCGAGTCCGATCGCCAACCCCATCTTGACCAACAGCCGCAGCGGCGGGCGCGGCAGGGTCGGCAGGATCCGCACCATGTAATAGGTCGCCCACACGCCGCCCACCGCGAACGGGATGTCCTTTGGATTGTTGAACATCTGCCCGTAGTAATTCGGGGTCAGCAGCAGGAAGATCAGCGCGATGAAGCCGGCGCGCGGGCCGCCCATCGCCCGTCCAAGCTTCCAGCAGCCGGCGAGGCCGAGGATGCCGACCAACCCGTTGAGCAGATGGCGAGTCTCGTACACGCCGAGCGGCGAGAACCGGTTCAGCACCGCCGCCACCATGTCGAAGGCGGCGCCGTAATCGTAGAGATTGAGCCAATGCAGCGCGCGTTGGTCAGCGAACAGCGAGAGATAGTAATCGAGGGCTAAAACGCCATACCAGTTATGGACGTCTTCGTCCCAGGTGACGCCGTAATCGGTGAAGGTGAGGACAACAAGAATTAAGGCCGCGACGAGCGCCACGCCGGCAAGCCGGTCCCAGAGCCGGTCGATCGCGCTGTGGTGCGATATCTTGGCCGGGTCGGTCGCGCTCGTCAACGCGAACCGCGGCCGACACAATATCTCGACAAAATTCATGCTGCGTGTATCAGTCGATTAGCGAGGAGGGAGCATGTCTCGGGCGGTCGTGTGCTCCGGGCGGGGGCCTCTGTCAAGCCGGAATGCCCGTGAAAAGGGGCAGGCGCGCGGCTCACAGCCCGGCCTCCGTCAAAAGCTTTCCGATCACCCGGTCGGCGGCGAAATATTCGCTGGCCAGTTCGCGCGCGGCACGACCGTGGCGAGGATAGTCTGCCGCAATCGCGTCGATCGCGGCGAGCCCCTCCTCGTGCGTCGCGTAATCGAACAAGCCGCGCCCAACCGGGCAGAAGCTGGTGAAGCCGGTCCGCATCGTCACAACCGGCCGCCCGGCCGCCAGGTAGCATACCGCGCGGTCGCTGAACCAGCCGCTGTTCGGTCTGACGTAGATGTCCTTGGCGACTGTGAACTCGCCGCGCGAGCCGGCGATGAAAGCTTGGTAGGCCGCCATCGAGGCCGAGACGGGGCGCGGATCAACGAGGCTCCAGCCGGCGGCTTCGACCTGGCGGCGCACCGCATCATCGGGTGGCAACATCGCCATCTGGAAGCAGGTCTTCGGCCGATGCCTTGGCACATCGAGGAATCTGACAAAGTTGAGGTGCTTCGACCACAGATAGGTGGCGCCGTCGAACTCGATGTTCTTGCCCTTGTTCTCCCAGGTCGCAATCGTCGTGAAGCAGGGCGGTGCGCCGCTATCGGAACCGCTTGCGGCCTGCGGCCACAGATCGAGATCGACCGGCGGCCGGGTTGCGCGCCAGGGAATACCGCACAGCGGCACCCGGCATGCCTCGCTGCCGAGATTGGCGCCGTAGGTGAAAAAATGCGTATGCGCGCCGAGATAGGCGCGGGCTGCCGGGTCGGCCTTGGCATATTTGATCTGCTCGTAGACCGGGTCGGTATCGATCATGATGCGCACCGGGCAGCGCAGATGGTCCTCGCGCAGCCCGGTCGCGCCGCACAGATTGATCAGCCCGTCGGCCTCGGCGTAGAGGGCGCGCACCCGCTCGCGCGAGAGCCCGTGATAGACATCGTTGATCGCGTCCCAATAGGCCCACCGTCCGGCAAAGCCATGCCGTTCCATCGCGTCGCGCAGATAGTCGAGGTTGTAACCGCAATCCATGACCACGCTGCTGATGCGCGGGTCGTAAGGATTGGCCCCGTGATCCTCGACATACCACGCTTCGTAGCCGAGTTTTTCGAGCCCGACGAGATGATTCACCGCCTGCCAGGCGATGCCGGCGAGCGGCATCTGGCCGGCGAAATGGAGGAGGAGGATGGTGCCGCGTTTGCGCACGAGAAACCCGGGTCTGAGCTGAGGCGCCGGGGCGATAACGTGCCACACCGGGTTAAATTTCGCGGAATTTTCTTCCGGGTCACCCACGTCTCGGGCGGGCCGGGTTCGGCGCGCAAATAAGGCGGACTATTCGTCGGCATGGGCTTGCCCCCGCGGCAAGACGCGTGCTAGGCAAGTCAGTGAACAAGCGGACCCGCTCGGGCTATAACGGGCGGGCGCGGTGGTGCTGGTTCGCGGGAACGCCAACGCTTTTGCGTGCGGCTCGGGCTTGCCCGCCCCATATCATCCGTGCGCAACACGGCGATGAACGAGGAGAAGAACCCGACATCATGACCTACGTCGTCACGGAAGCCTGCATCCGCTGCAAGTTGATGGATTGCGTCGAGGTGTGCCCGGTCGATTGCTTCTACGAGGGCGAAAACATGCTCGTCATCCATCCCGACGAGTGCATCGATTGCGGGGTATGCGAACCGGAATGCCCAGTCGAAGCGATCATCCCCGACAGCGAGACGGTGGCGGAGCGGTGGCTTGAGCTCAATCGCGAATACGCGGCGGCCTGGCCGAACATCACCCGCAAGAAGCCCCCTCCGGAGGACGCGGAGGAATGGAGAGGGGTTGAGGGCAAGTACGAGAAATTCTTCAGCCCCAACCCCGGCGGCCGCTAGGGCGGGCACGCTCCGGGACGGCGACCCCGCCCGCCTTGTCGGGCGGGCATGGCTGATGTGCTGGCTCGGCCGGGCATGTTGTGGTATATACCTATCTGGCACTATCGGCGCTTCCCCCTTTGGTTCCGCGCGCTTTGTCGAGATCGTGAACGGTAGCCGTACGGTCGGCAGCCGCGGAATGCGTCGCATTAGCGCCAGTCGGGTCGGTTGTTCGAGAGGCGAATATGACGGCCGAGAAGGTACCATTCGCCACCGGCGACCTTGTGGTCTATCCCACCCACGGCGTGGGCAAGATCACCGCGATCGAAACGCAGGAGATTGCCGGCGACACGCTGAGCGTCTTTGTCGTCATTTTCGACAAGGATCGCATGACGTTGCGGGTACCGCTGGGCAAGGCCAAGGTCTCGGGATTGCGCAGGCTGTCGAGCCACAAGGAAATGGATGCCGCACTCGGCAAGTTGCGCGGCCGTTCGCGGGCGAAGCGCACGATGTGGAGCCGTCGGGCGCAGGAGTATCAGGCCAAGATCGCCTCGGGCGATCCCGGCTCGATCGCCGAAGTGGTGCGCGATCTGTTCCGCAATACCGGCCAGCCCGAACAGTCCTACAGCGAGCGGCAGATCTACCAGGCGGCGCTCGATCGGTTTGTGCGCGAATACGCAGCGGTCGAGCGGATTGACGAGATGACCGCGACCCAGCGTGTCGAGCAAATGCTGTCCGCCTGAACGGGGGGCCAGCGACAAATCCGCGCCGGAGCGCGGCAAGTGCAGGGTCGCGCAGCAAACGAGAAATTCGCCCGATTGCGCAACGGGCGGCGGATCTGGGCGATAGCCTCGATCCATGGCGAGGCGGAGCGCCTCGGCCGGTTGCATGACCGTATCGCCAGCCGGTTTAGCGACGGCGACCGGATCGTCTATCTCGGGAATTATCTGGGCCGCGGCGGCGCGGTTGCCGCGACGATCGACGAGTTGCTCGATTTTCGCCGCCGCGTCCTGGCCCGGCCGCGCGGTTTTGCCTGCGATGCCGTGTTCCTGCGGGGCGCGCAGGAGGAGATGTGGCAAAAGCTGCTGCAGCTGCAATTCGCCGCCAATCCCGGCGACGTGCTCGCCTGGATGGTGCGCGAGGGCGTCGAAGCGACTGTCAGCGCTTATGGTGGAGAATTGCGGCATGGCTTTGCCGCGACCCGCGACGGACCGCGCACGATTACCCGGTGGACCAGCGGATTGCGCAACGCCATGAACGCTGCGCCCGGGCACCGGATGCTGCTCGCCAATTTGCGGCATGCGGCGTTGAGCGATGACGACCAGCTGCTGTTCGTCCATGCCGGGGTCGATGCCTCGCGCCCGCTCGCTGGCCAAGGCGACGCCTTCTGGTGGGCGGCGCGCGACATTCTCGATCTGACCGCGCCGTTCGACGGCTTTGGCCGGGTGATCCGTGGTTTCGACCGGCAAGGGCGCGGTCTTGTCGAGGCTGAATTCGCCGTCTCGCTCGACGCCGGCGCCGGTCGCGGGGGCCCGCTGCTCGCCGCCGCCTTTGCCCCCGATGGCGCAGTGCTGGAGCTGCTCCAGGCCTGAGCGGTCCGCTTCAGACCGCCGTATACCCGCCGTCGACCAGAAGATCGCTGCCGGTGACGAAGCTCGCGCCGTCGCTGGCGAGAAACACCGCGGCGCCGGCGATTTCATCGGGGCGCCCCAGCCTGCCCAACAAGTGCTTCGTCCCCAACTGCTCGCGTGCGGCGCTGAATGAGCCATAGCGCTTTAGCGTCCGCTGCGTCTCGACCGCGCCCGGCGACAGCGTGTTGACCCGGATGTTCTGCGCGGCGTGGTCGATCGCCATGACCTTGGCGAGCTGGATCAGCCCGCCTTTGGTCGCGCAATACGCCGCGCGCCCGGCGCTGCCGACGCGACCCAATTGCGAGGCGATGAAGATGATCGATCCGCCGCCGTCGGCGATCATCGACGGCAGCACCGCGCGGCTCAGCAGAAACGCCCCGGTCAGGTTGATGTCGAGCACGCGTTGCCAATCGGCGGGTGTGGTCTCGATGACGGTGCCGCTCGGATCGTGCGGAGCGGCGCCGCAGACCAGGATATCGAGCCGGCCAAAAGTCCGATGCGCCGCCTCGGCGGCGGCGAGCGTTTGGCTTTCGCTGGCGACGTCGCAGGCCTGCGATAGCGAGCGGCCGCCGGCTTCGGCGACGAGCCGTGCGGTCTCCGCCGACGAAGCGGGGTCGATGTCGATGCAGGCGACAGCGGCGCCGGCGTTCGCAAAGGCAACCGCGATGGCCCGGCAAATGCCGCCGCCGGCACCGCTGATCAGTGCTGCTTTTCCCGCCAGTTCCACGAATTTCGCCCCGTTCTCGAAGCCAGTGTCACAACATCACCGTGCCGCCATCGACTGCGATCGTCTGTCCGGTGACAAACCCGCTGGCATCGGAAACCAGCCAGATCACCGTCCCGACCAGATCCGCCGGCATCAGGTTGCGCTGGATCGTCTGGCTCGATTTGATCGTATCGAGCGCCCGGTCGAGCTTCTCGCCGAAGAATTCGCGGGTACCCTCGGTGATGACCGCGCTGGGCGCCAGCGCGTTGACGCGGATGCGGTCGCGGCCGAGCTCGCGCGCCAGGCCTCGGGTCAGCCCGATGACGGCGGCTTTCGAGGTCGTGTAATGCAGCCCGAAGGGCATGCCGTAGGTCGCGGCGAGCGAGGCGATGTTGACGATGCTGCCGCCGCCCGCCGCTTGCACGACCCTCTGGCGCATCGCCGGTACCGCAGCCTTGCAGCAGTTCCAGATCCCTTTGACATTGACCGCCATCGCGGCGTCCCACTCGGCTTCGTCGATCGCGTCGAAACGGCCGCCGTGGAGGGCACCGTAGAGCGCGGCATTGTTGATCAGCGCGTCGAGCCGGCCGAATGCCTGCAATGCGGTCTCAACCATTTCGCGGGCTGAGTTGGGGTCGGTGACGTCGAGCTTAACGACGGCGCCGGCCGGGCCGACGTTTTTCACGAGGTCGAGCGTCTCGCCGCAGTCGCTGATGTCGCCAGCGATGATCGTCGCTCCGGCGGCGGCCAGGCCGCGCGCGAATTCCTGGCCGAGGCCGCGGGCTGCGCCGGTGATCGCGACGACCTTGTCCTGCAAATCCATCGTTACCTCCGAAACCTGACGCCGTCAGCCCTTCACCCCAACGGCTCGGTCAAAGCCGGCAAACCCGCGGAAAGCCTCGTCTGCCGCGCCCATTCGCTGTATCTGCAGGAGATTTGCAGCGAGTTACGGCTCGAACGCGGCGGAAATCCTCAGTTTTTCTGGTTTACGAGCAGCAAATCTTGCAGCGAAGTCTACTGCAAATCCGCCACAAACGCGCGCTGCAGCGATTACTATGAGATTGGACCCCACCATCGTATTTCTATAGCATATTGTCTTGTTATTGTCAATCGAATAATGAGGGAACCGGCACGATTACATTTGTCGCCCCCGAACCCGCCTTCGCGCTCCGCGCGGCTCTCCTGCCCATCCGAAGGTGCCGGCACCCCAGCCGCGCACGGTACAACGCGCTCGACATCGACGGCCATCGCCCGGGAAAATTCGAATATGAAAGATCAAGAAACACGAGCGGCTTTGGATCGCCACTGGGCTGCCTCCGATGCGAACGATTTCGAGACGGAGCACGACATCTACCGAGAGGACGCGGTGCTCGAATATCCGCAATCGGGCGAGCGCATCCGTGGCCGGCGGAAGATTCAATCCTCTCGGGCCGCACAGCCGAACCGGAAACGCTTCGCCGTGCGGCGGATCATCGGCGTGGGCAAGCTCTGGGTCACGGAATATGTGCTGACTTATGACGGGCGGCCGTCTTACACCGTGAGCATCATGGAGTTTCTCGATGGGAAGGTGGCCCGCGAGACCCAGTATTTCGGCGATCCGTTCGAACCGGGCTCTTCGCGCGCGCAATGGGTCGAGCGGATGCCCTGAAACCCGGCCACCGTGAGGACGGCCATCTGCCCCTCGCTCGCTCGGAACTGCCGATCGATACGGTCTCTCTCGCCCGGTATCTCATCGGCAAGGTATTGGTGCGGGTGCTGCCTGAAGGCGTCGCCAGCGGCCGTATTGTAGAGACCGAGGCGTATGTTGTCGGCGACGCCGCCGGGCACGCCTACCGGGGCATCACTCGGCGCAATCGCTCGCTCTTTCTCGAGCCGGGGTACGCCTATGTTTATCTCGCCTACGGCAGCTCATGGATGCTGAACGTTTCGAGCGAGATGCCCGGGATCGGAGCCGGAATCCTCATCAGGGCGCTCGAGCCGCTCGAAGGCGTCCCGATCATGCGGCTAAATCGCGGCATCGAGCGCTTGCGCGACTTGGCGCGGGGACCAGGAAGGCTCACCGCCGCGTTGCGGGTTGATCGCTCGCTCGATGGGCTCGATCTTTGCCGACAAGGCCCTCTGTGGCTCGGAGGCGGTGGCCACGAACCCGGCGAAATCGGACAGAGCCTTAGGATCGGCATTTCGCGGGATGCGAGCCGCCTCCTGCGATTTTATCTCCGGGACAGCCCGTTCGTCAGCGGTCCAAGATCGCTCGACGTCCGTTGATGCGCACGAAGTGGGTCACTGGTTGGATCAGCAGGCGCTCAAATGGAATCAGCTCTCTAAACCCCGTGGCCGGGCTTGACCCGGCAATCCACGTCTTTCCGGACGCCGATGGCTGATCAAGACATGGACCCCCCGGACGAGCCCGGGGAAGGCGTATCGGATGTTCGGATGTGATCGGACCGATCTAGATCCTCGGTAACTGCGGCCCACCCTCGTGAGACATCCGAGCCGGCGCTCGGCAACGGGAAAACTCCCGACCGTTGCAATCGGTTCCGCGAGCGCGTTTGTCGCTCTGACGCCGCGCCGATCCGATTGGATTTTGACCTTAGAGCACCTGGTCGGTGCGCGGATCGATCAGGTGCATGTGATTGAGATCGGCGACCAGCGGCATCATCTCGCCGGCCTTACCGGCCGCGGTCGGATTGACGCGGCCGCACACCTCGACCCCGTCGACGATGAAGTAGACCATCGTCTCCATGCCCATCGGCTCGACGACATCGAGCTGCACCTCGAACCCGGCACGGCCGGGCGGCAGATCGCCCCGTTTTTCGATGACGTCTTCCGGGCGCAAGCCGAAAATCAACTCCTGGCCCGCATGAGATCGGTAACGCGAGACGCGCTCCGCAGGAACCGGAAGGTTCAGTGTGTCCGACAGGCTGACCATGAGGCCACCATTGTTTTCGACAAGCCGGCAGGCCAGGAAATTCATCGCCGGCGAACCGATGAACCCGGCGACGAAGCGGGTCAGCGGCCGATGGTAGACCTCGTCCGGTGTGCCGATCTGCTCGATCCGTCCGGCATTCATCACGACGACGCGGTCGGCCAGCGTCATCGCCTCGATCTGGTCGTGGGTGACGTACACCGTGGTAGTGGTGACCTTTTGATGGACCTTTTTGATCTCGGTACGCATCTGGACGCGCAGTTTGGCGTCGAGGTTCGACAGGGGCTCGTCGAACAGAAACACCTTGGGATTGCGCACGATGGCGCGGCCCATCGCCACCCGCTGGCGCTGTCCGCCCGAGAGTTGCTTGGGTTGGCGCGCGAGTAGATCGGTGATGTCGAGGATGCGCGCCGCGTTCTCGACGCGCTCCTTGATGTCGGCCTTGGGGAACTTCCGCAGGCGGAGCCCAAACGACATGTTCTCAAACACCGTCATGTGCGGGTAGAGCGCGTAGTTCTGGAACACCATCGCGATGTCGCGGTCCTTCGGCGGCACGTCATTGACCAGCTGATCGCCGATATAGATCTCGCCCGAGGTCGCCTCTTCGAGCCCGGCGATCATCCGCAAGGTCGTGCTCTTGCCGCAGCCTGACGGGCCGACCAGCACGATGAACTCGCGGTCGGCGATGTCGAGATCGATCCCCTGGACCGCCGGCGTCTTGTCAAACGTCTTGACGATCTTGCGCAGCGCGACTTGCGCCATGGATTTTTACCTCTTGGTCGATGTTACCCGGTTGGGAAGCGTTGCATCTACTCTACCCCAGCCATGCGAAAATACCCCAGCCATTTTGTCACGTCAGGATGTGGCGGCTTTCGTGCCGGTCGTCGGGCTGAATATCCCGGCATCGTCTTCGCCGATGCTGCGTCGCCGCTCCAGTTCCTGGGCGTAGCGACGCAGCGCGTAGGCCTCGCTGACATACCCGACAATTTGGCCGCGCTCGGCATCATTGACAACCGGCAGGCTCTCCTGCGCCGCCCGGCTGAAACGCACCAAAGCGGTGCGCAGATCGTCGCCGGGCAGCAGAAAGACGGCCGGGCCTGAAACCAGGTCAGCGACGGTAGCGCTCTCCCGGGCGGGACCCGGACGACCGGCCTCCGCGGGATCGATCGTGCCGCACAGCCGGCCGCTGCCATCGACCACGAAGACCTGCGTGGTGCTGCCCGGCGGAAATCGTCGGAGCAGTTCTTCGATCGGCTGGTCGGCCGCGATCACCGCCGGGTCGCGGCGCATCATCGGGCCGATCTTGATCTCGTCGAGCCACCCGATGTCTTCGGGGCTGCGGATCTTCAGCCCGCGCAAATGGAACCGCCAAGTGGCGAAAGAATAACCGAACCAGTGCCGCACCGCGAAGGCCGCGATGACCACACCCGCCATGACGCCGATCGTCGCCGAGAAATCGCCGGTGGTCTCCAAGACCAGCATGATCATCGTGACCGGCGCGCCGACGATGGCCGCCGCGACCGCCCCCATCCCCACCAGCGCGTAAAGCACCGGATCGGGGGCCATAGCGGGGGCAATGCGCGCCAACAGCTCGGCAACAAAAGTCCCGAACAGGCTGCCGATGAATAGCGAGGTGCTGAACAGGCCGCCGCGGAAACCCGAGCCGATCGAGATCGCCGAGCCGAGCGTCTTGGCCGCGATCAGCGCCGCTGCCAGCGGTAGATCGTAGCCCGAATGGAGTTCCCGCAGGATGCCGCCATGGCCGCTGCCGAGGATTTCCGGAAAGGGCAGGGCGAGGAGCCCGACGATGGCTCCGCCGAGCGCCGGCCGCGCCCAGCGCGGCACCGCCAGCCTGCGGAACACCGCTTCGGTTCTGGTCACCCCCTTCATCACTAGAACGCCAAGCCCGGCCGACGCCAGGCCCATCGCAACGAACGCAAAATAATCGGGCGCGGCGAGATCCAAGTGGCGATAGACGAGAAAGATCGGGCTGCCGCCGTTCAATCCGCGCACGGTCAGCGCGCCGATCAGCGCAGCCATGCCGATCGGCGCCAGGGTTTGCAGCGTATAGCTGCCGACGATCAGCTCGAAGGCGTAAAACGCGCCGGCGAGCGGGGCGTTGAATGCGGCAGCGATCGCCCCGGCGGCGCCGCAGCCGACCAGAGTTCGAATGTCGTCGCGACGCAGCCCGATCTGCCGGCCTAGACGCGAGCCCATCGCGGCGCCGAGCTGGGTGTACGCCGCTTCGAGCCCGACCGAGGCGCCGAACCCGCCCGAAAGCAGCGTCACCGCAACAAGGCCAAGGCTGTCGCCGAACGACATCCGGCCGCCGAACCGCGCGTTGGCCTCGATCGCGTCGACAACCTCGCGCGGGCGCCAGCGGCGCAGCAGCGCTAAGGCGGTGCCGACGAGAATGCCGCCGGCGATCGGCATCGTCAGCACCCGAACCCACGGCAAATCGGCTCCATCGCTCAGATGGCCGCCGGCGGGCAGATCGAAGACCAGCCGATGCAAAGCTTCGAGCAAGCCATCGATGATGATCACGCCGAGCCCGGCCAGGGCGCCGGCGCACACCGCGAGCAGGATCAGGAACAGGTCGCTGTCGCGCAGCCGCGGTTCGGTCGCGTTTGCCGGCCACGCCTCGACGTCGCCGTTTTCATGGGTTGATGCAAGATCGGCCACGGCGAGCCCATAGGCGAGCCGTCGCGTCGTGGCAAGCGGCGCGTTAGTGCTCGGTCAGTTTAAGCTCGATCCGGCGGTTGCGGCTGTAGGCTTCCTCGCTGTTGCCGGGATCGAGCGGCTGCTTGTCGGCGAAACCGGCGGCGGCAAGCCGGTTGGCCGGGATGCCTTGCGCGATTGCGTAGCGCACGACCGATATCGCCCGTGCCGTGGACAACTCCCAATTCGAGGGAAACTCCGCGGTATGGATCGGCCGACGGTCTGTGTGGCCGTCGACTCGCAGGACCCAGTTGACGTCTTGCGGGATTTTGCCGGAGATCTCCTGCAACGCGGCGATCACCGGGTCGAGCTGCTGCTTCGCGGTCTCGCCGAGCTCGGCGCTGCCCGGCGCGAACAGGACCTCGGATTGAAACACAAAACGGTCCCCGACGATGCGAATGTCGGGGCGATCGCCGATGATCTCGCGCAGCCGGCCGAAAAACTCCGAGCGGTAGCGGGCCAGCTCCTGCACCTTGGTGGCGAGCGCCAGATTGAGCCTGCGTCCAAGCTCGACGATCTGGGTCTGCTGGTCCTTGACCTTGGTCTCGGACACGTCCAGCGCCGCCGCAATCTGGGCGAGCTGCTCGCGCAGCGCGGCGATTGAGGCGGTCAGCTGCTCGACCTGCGCGCGTGCCGCCGCGCTGGTCTGCTGTTCGGCGGCAAGCGCGGTCTCGGCCCGCTCGGTACGCGCCCCGAGTTGCGCCTTCAGGGTGTCGCGTTCGGCCGCCGCGGCCTTAAGCTGGGTCGCGAGGCTGGCGGCGCTGGCGCGCAAATCCGCGGTGGCGAGCCGCTCGAGCGCCAGCAGATCGCTCAGCTCGCTGACCTGCTGTTGCAGCTCTTTAAGCGCCTTGTCGCGCCCGGACAGGGCGTTGGCGAGGAAGAACTGACCGGCGGTGAACACCAGAAGGATGAAGATGATCACCATCAACAGCTGCGCCAAGGCGTCGACGAAACCTGGCCAGATGTCGATGCTGGGCCGTCGCGTGCGGCGGCTGGCTAAAGGCATGATCGCGGTGACCTATCGTGAAGCGGTCCGGTTATTCTCGTCACTTCGCCACCGGCAGGCTCAAGGGCGTGATTTCGGCGGCGCTGCGGCCGCGGTAATCGCGCCCGGGCGCCGCCGCCTCCATGCGCTGCTGCGCGGCGCGCAGACGGCTGCCGGCCCTTTCCTGGTCGAGCATCAGCACCCTTCCGTCGGCGACAACCTGGCGGCCGTCGACAAACACCTCGCGCACTGCCCGGTCTGCCGCGTGATAGACAAATGAACGCAGCGGGTCGCGCGCCGGCTGCATCTGCGGGCATGCGAGGTCGACCAATACGATGTCGGCCTTCTTGCCCGGCGCCAGCCGGCCGAGATCGTCGCGCAACAGCGCGCTCGCGCCGCCTTCGGTGGCGGCATGAAACACATCCGCCGTCGCGACGCTGGTGATGTCGCGCGCCGCGACATGGGCCAGCACCGTGGCCTTGCGCATCTCCTCGACGAGGTTGTGCGGGCTGCAATCGGTGCCGAGCCCCATTGTCACGCCGGCGCGCAGATAGTCGCCGAAATTCTCCAGGACGTGGCCATAGCGGGCGAACGGCGTCGGACAATGCGCGACCGCCGTCCCGCTGTCGCCGAGCATCGCAAGATCGGTATTGGTCCACCCGCGGATCCAGGAGTGGTGGTCGAGGAAGAGGGCGTGCCCGAGGATCGTGCCGGGGCCGAGGAGGCCCAGTGCCTGCGCCCATTGCACCGGTGTTTGTCCGTTGCGGCGGATCATCTCGCGCACTTCGCTGACGCTCTGCGCGACATGCGTGGTGAAGGGCAGGCCGCGCTCCTTAGCCGCGGCGCGGCTGTCGCGCAAGAGATCGGCGGTGCAGGTGTCGATCTGCATCGGCGAGACGACACCCGACAGCCGCCCACAGGGATCGGCGAGCGCCGCGTCGATCGTTGCAAGCGCGGCGGCGAAGCCGGCGCGGCCGCGCGCCTCGTCCCAGGCATAGTGGAGCTCATGGTCGTCTTCGAGATACCACCGCGCCGAGGCATAGCCGGGGGCGAGAAAGCCGCGCAGCCCGCTTTTCGCGAACAGATCGACCCAGCCCGGCCACGGCGGCGAGATGTCGACGAGGCTGGTAACGCCCGAGAGCAAGAGCTCGCAATAGGCGAATTCGGCGCTTGCCGCGCGGGCTTCGTCATCGGTCGCCGACAGCGCCTGCGAGCGCTCGTAGAGCCCGGTCATGTGCATGCTCGGCAGGCCGTGCTCCTCACGGATGCCGCGGTAGAGCGGTTCGTGCTCGGGGTGGGAGTGGATGTTGATCAGACCGGGCAACACGAGGCGCGCGCTGCCGTCGATTACCCGGTCGGCAGCGCCCGCGAAATCTCGCCCGAGAAAGAGGATGCGGTCGCCGCCGAAGGCGAGGTCGACCCCGCGGCGATAAACCTGCCGGCCCAACCGCTCGTCCCAGGCGATCACCCAGGCGGCGTTTTTGATCAGCGTGGTCGTCATCACATCCGCTCCGACAGCACCGATCCGACGAGATTGCTTCGTCGCCCCCTCTCGGCGCAAGCAAGGCTTTCGCCTGTCGGTCGGCGCATCGTCGATGCGCCGGAACTCCTCGCAACGACAACTTATTTTGGTGTCATTGCGAGCGAAGCGAAGCAATCTCCCGGCGATTGGTTGTTGCTCACTTCTTCTTCGACTCGCTTGGAGGGGCAAGATGTCCGAGCCCGGCCCGCGCAATCTGATCACCGACGTACCGGGACTGCTGGTCGGCCAGGCCGAGGACGGGGCCGGCATCACCGGCACGACCGTCGTGCTGTGCGAGAGGCCGGCGATTGCCGCGGTCGATGTTCGAGGTGGCGCGCCTGGTAGCCGCGAGACCGAGCTGCTCGATCCGGCGGCGCTGGTCCAGCGGGTCGATGCCTTCGTTTTGTCGGGCGGCTCGGCGTTCGGGCTGGATGCCGCCGGCGGGGTGATGGAGGGGCTTGCCGCCGCCGGGCGCGGCTTTCTCGTCCGCAATGTGCGGGTGCCGATCGTCCCGGCAGCGATCCTGTTCGATCTCGCCTTTCCGGGACGCCGGGCGTGGTCGGGCGAGCCGCCCTATCGCCGGCTCGGGCGCGAGGCGCTGGCGCGTGCCGGTCCGGATTTCAAGCTCGGCAATGCCGGAGCCGGGCTGGGCGCCAAGGCCGGCCGCCTCAAGGGCGGCGTCGGCAGCGCGTCGCTGCGCCTCGGCGATCAAGCGATGGTCGGGGCGCTCGTCGCGGTCAACAGCTGGGGCTCAGCGGTGCGGCCGGATTGCGGGCGCCTATGGGCGGCCGAGCAAGCCCTCGACGGCGAAATCGCGCCCCAACCGGCGTTGCCCGCCGCTCCGCTTGACCCGGAGGATTTCTCCGCCTGCGCGGCAATCGCGGCCGGCGCGAACACGACGATCGCCGTAGTGGCCACCGACGCGCCGCTCGGCAAGAGCGGGTGCCGCCGGCTCGCGATCATGGCGCAGGACGGGTTGGCGCAGGCAATCCGCCCGGCGCACACGCCGTTCGATGGCGATACGGTGTTCGCGCTGGCGGTCGGCCCGGGCGGCGAGGGGGCCGAGGTAGATCCGGCAACGTTGGCTCGGCTCGGCGCTGCTGCCGCGTTCTGCCTCGCGCGCGCGATCATGCGTGCAGTGACGGAAGCCGAGCCGCTCGGCGGCTTGCCGAGCTGGCGTCAGCTTTGGGGTCACCGGATCGGATAATCAGGCGGCGCTGCGCGACTGTGCGGCCGAGGGCCCAAAAACGGCCCGTTGCAGCGGGAAGGTCACGCTCACTTCGGTGCCCACACCGACCTCGCTGTGGATCGCGAGGGTGCCGCCGTGCAGTTCCACGATCGCCTTGACCAGCGGCAAGCCCAGCCCGCTTCCCTGATGCGCCCGCGTGAACGAGGAATCAACCTGCTCGAAGGGTTCGATCACGCGGGCGATATCTCCCGGCGCGATGCCAATGCCGGTATCGCTTACCGAGAGACTCAGCCCGGTTTCCGGGTCGAACCGGCCGGCGATCCCGACATGACCGCCGGACGGGGTAAATTTGACGGCGTTGGTGACGAGATTGAGCAGAACCTGCTTGGTCTTGTGTTCGTCGGCGCGCAGCAGCGGCAGGTCAGCCGGCAGCTCGACCGAATCGGACAGGCCGCCATCGCCGATGCGCGCGCTGATCAGCTGATGCACCGAACGGATCGTGTCCCGCAGGTCGAACACCTCCTCATAGAGCTCGAGCTTGCCATCCTCGGCCTTCGACAGGTCGAGGATGTCGTTGATGATCTGCAAGAGATGCGTGCCGCTTCTGTGGATATCGGCGACATAGGCGCGGTATTGCTTGTTGCCGAGCGAGCCCAGCACCTCGCGCTGCATCATCTCGGAAAATCCGATGATCGCATTGAGCGGCGTGCGCAGCTCGTGGCTCATTGTCGCCAGAAAACCCGACTTGGCGCGGTTCGCGGCCTCGGCCTTCTCCTTGGCGAGCCGCAACGCTTCGTACGCCGCGCGGTCGCGCCGCAGCGCGACGCGGTCGAAGCAGCGTTCAAGCACTGCAAACAGCGCGTTCGGGTCCCACGTCTTGTCGAAATAGTCATAGGCGCCCCGGCGCAGCGCCGCGATCGCGGTCTGGCTGTCGATAGAAGTCGTCATCAGCACGCAGATCAGCTCGGGCGCCGCGGCGCGCAGACGCGGGATCAAGTCGACCCCCGATTCGCTCCCGCCGAGCCGGACGTCGATCAGAGCGACCGGAGCAGGGGCGGTGCCGTCATGCACATCGTGCAGCGCGGCGAGCGCTCCCTCGGGGCTGGTGAAGTAGTGCGCCGTGTAGCCTCGCGGCTGCAGCATATCGGCGATCGATTCGGCGAAACCGAGATCGTCATCGATGATCATGACCGCGCGCACGGTTGCGTCCTCTTGAGGCATCGCTACCCTGCCTGGCCGAGCGAGACTGCCGAACCGATCGCAGCCAGCAGCGCGTTCGGATCGAACGGCTTGAACAGCATGCCGCAGGTTTGCGACCGCAGCCGCGCGTCCTGCTCGGCGTCCTCGCGGCCGCCCGTCATCAGGACGGTCGGCACGGTGCGACCAGCTTCAACCAGCCGCGCATACAGCTCGGCGCCGGACAGAACCGGCAGTCGCAGATTGAGGAGCAGGCAATCAACGTGCTCGCCGATCATCTTTTCGAGGGCCTCGGCTCCGCTCGCCGCGACCTCGACGCTGTACCCGGCGCCTTCGAGGATCGGCACGATGCAGTCGACGAAATCCGGGTCGCCGTCGGCGATCAGCACCCGCCCGCGCTGCTTGACCTTGCTCAGGAGTTCGAGAACTTGTGTCGCCGCGAACGGTTTGTGCAGCACGCCGAGCGCGCCACCGTCGATCGCCTGGGCGACGAGTTGCTCGACGCTGTAGCCGGTCATCATCATGACCTGAGCGGTTGGCCGGATTTTCTTCAGCTCGAGAAAGGTATCCACGCCGTTGATCCCGGGCAGCTTCACATCGAGCAACACGAAGTCGAAATCGGAATCCCGGAAGCAATCGATCGCCTCTTCGCCGCTATACGCGAGCTGCGCGGTATGACCGCGCATCTCGATTACGTCGGCCAGGCTCTCCGCGTGGTCGCAATCGTCATCGACAATCAGAACGCGTGTCATGCCGCCACCTTTATCTCTTCCATCGCCGCCGCCTGCAGCGGTAGGCGAACCGTTACGCAAGTTCCCTGTCCGACCGCGCTGTCGACCTCGATCGTGCCGCCGTGCTGGTTGACGATTTGCTTGACGGTTGGAAGCCCCAGCCCGGTGCCAAAACTTTTCGTGCTGAACAGCGGCTCGAAGATGCGGGCGAGGTTTTCCGGCTGGATTCCAGGCCCGGTGTCCTCAATCACCAGCATCAGCTCGCCGTCCACCGCGCCGGTGCGCACCGTGATCCGCTTCTCGCGGTCGGATGGCAGCTCCCCGAGGGCCTGTGCCGCATTCTCGACGAGATTGATGATGACGCGCCGCATCCGATCGGCATCGATCGGCACGGCCTCCTCGGCCGCGGCCAACTCGGTGTTCAACGCTATCGCCGGCAAGACATTCTGCTCCGCCAATACTCCGGCGAGCCAGCGATCGAAACCGACGCTGGTGAGTTTCAGCTCGCGGTTGCGGGTGTATTCGAGCAGGTCGGAGATGATGCGATCGCAACGCTCGATGCTGCGCTCCATGCGGGCAGCCGGCCGATCCAGCTTGAGCCCCGCCGTTGCGGCCAGCTCTTTGACCGTGAACAAGCTGTTGCGGATCGCGCTCAGCGGGTTGCGCAGCTCGTGTGCCACGGTCGCTGTCAGCTGGCCCAGCACCGACAGCCGCTCGCTCTTCAGCAGCTCGGCTTCGGCAGCGAGACGTGCTCGCTCGATTTCGATCTTCTCGGCGTTGATCACCGCGATCGCATTCTCCGCATGGATCTCGGCGAGCACGGCGTGGGTCTGAAACTGGCGGGCGATCAGATAGACCATGAGCCCGATCGCCAGCGCGCCGGCCAGGGCGAAACCGCCGAACCACACCTCCTGCCGGGTCCAGCCGGCGAGTGCCATTTCGGCGTTTCGACTGATCGCGACGCCGACGTCGTGGTCGGCGAGGGCGCGCCACGCTTCGATCCGCCACTCGCCACCGCTTTCGCTGACACGGCGAACCATGATCGCCGTGACGTCGGCGAAAACGGCATCGAGTTGCGAACCCTTGGCGATTGGGACGGTCGCGCCGGGCTGCTCGGGATAGCGGGCGAGCATCGTTCCATCCCGGCGAAGCAGCATGATCACCGCATCTTGGTCGCGCGGCACCGCGGAGAAAAAATCAGTGAAATCAGCCACCTGAACCATGCCGACGACGGCGCCGACGAGGACACCCTGCGGTCCGTCGATGCGATGCGCCAGCGGGATACTGAAAGCACCGGTCTGCGGATCCTGGATCGGCGCGCCGATGATGCTGGTCCTGGCCGGCTCGGCGCGCAACGCTGCGACAAGATCGCGCCCGCCAGCGGCCACGGTCGGCGGAGCAGTGCCCTGGTCCAGGACCCTGCCATCGCCGGCAAGCAGCGCAACCCCGGACAACGACGGGAGCTGGCCGATTTTGCCCTGCGGAACAGCGCCGGTTTGCACCGCTGTCGCAGCCTGCGGCAGTTTGCTGCTGTCGGTAAGCCCGGCGTCGCGCAGGTGCTCGGCGATGGGGGCAAGCTGCGCATCGACCATGTTGAAAGAACGGTCGATCGATTCGGCGAGAACGCTGTCGATCCGACCCAACTCGCTTTCGGTGCTGTAGAGCGCCTGCTGCCGCAACTGGCTCGCTGCAATTCCGGTAGCGATCAATATCGCCGTGATCAGCACGATCCCCGAGGCAATCAGCAGCGTAATCGGGCGAATGCCCGATACCTGCTCGATGCGCCGCGTAACCGGCGCATGCGGCGCCGCGAAAACAGCCGTCATAATATTCGCTCCGGTACTTTGCTCGCCGGAGTTAACCATTGCTCTATTGAGGAAGACTTAATGCATTACTGCTCTAAATGGTTGTGATATGCCGTAATTCTCAACCTGGTGCTGCAATCGTAAAGCGAGGCGCCGGGCTGGCTTGCCCGGCCACCGGCGCAGGAGCGAGACGAGATTTGACCCGGTATTCGCCGCTAGACGATCCGGGCGCGGCATTCGCCAAAGCCGATCGGGGCGTAGCCGTCACGCCGGCAATGAGCGCGGAAGATCACCTCGTCACCGTCTTCGAGAAACGCGCGGGTCTCACCCGATGCAAGGCTGATCCTGCGTTGGCCGTCGGCGCTCAGCTCGCTGAGGCTGCCCCAACCCGCCTCGGTCGGGCCCGAGATAGTCCCGGTGCCGAACAGATCGCCGGTCACGAGGTTGCAGCCGCCGCTGGTGTGGTGGGCAACGAGTTGCGCCAATGTCCAATAGAGGTCGGTCGTGTTGCTCTGCGACATCAGGTGCGGCGCCAGGCCTCGCTCCCGCATCTGCGGGGTTAGCACCAGCGCTTCGAGCGCGATGTTGAAGGCGCCCTTCTGCTGGTCCTGATCGTCCCACAGATGGGGTAGCGGGCCGGGATCCCCGGATGGGCGGGTCGGCTGGGCGACGCGGAACGGCTCCAAGGCTTCGGCGGTGACGATCCACGGCGACACGGTCGAGCCGAAGCTCTTGCCGAGGAACGGCCCGAGCGGCTGCGATTCCCATTGCTGAACGTCGCGTGCCGACCAGTCGTTGACCAGCCCCAGCCCGAAAATATGCTCGGCGGCCTGCCCGATCGCGACCGGCTCGCCCTGGCGGTTGCCGGGTCCGACCCACACCGCCAGCTCCAGCTCGTAATCGAGCTTGCGGCACGGCCCAAAGCTCGGCGCCGCCTCGTCGGGCAGTTTGCGCTGACCGTTCGGCCGGCGCACCGGCACGTTCGACTCGCGCACCGAGGAAGCGCGGCTGTGATAGGCAACCGGCACGTATTTGTAATTGGGGCTCAAGGGATTGTTCGGGTCGCGCCGCCTTCCGCCATTGGTGGCGTGGTGGATCCCGGCGAAAAAATCGGTGAAATTGCCGATTGCCGCCGGCAGGTGCAGCCAGCAGTCGCTGGCAGGGTGGATGAGCCGGGCGGCGAGCGGCTCCGCCTTGGCCCGCCCCGCGCCATCGGCGGCAAGCAGCGCGAAGACCTGCTGGCGCAAGGCTCGTCTGGGCGCCGCACCGAGCGCAATCAGCGGGTTGAGGCTGGCGCCGGCGGCCGCTTGCGCCGCGGTCGCGGCCGACCCGGAGAAGAGCCCGGCCTCGGATGCCGCGCGCAGGTCGAAAATCATGTCACCGATCGCGATGCCGCCGCGCGGCTGCGCATCGGGCGCGGTGCGGCCGGGCGGGCTGAACACCCCGACGGGCAGGTTCTGCAGCGGAAACTCGGCGTGACCGTTGGCCGAGGCGACCCAGCTCTGGCGCGCGCGATCATGGGTTTCATCGATCATGCTGACCCCTCCCTCCGCAGTCGCAATACCGGCAGGTCCGGCATCGAGCCGCTGCGCGGCCGGCGCAGCGCAAATATTCCAAAGCCCAAAGCCAGGACGATGAAGCCGCCGACCACCACGATCATGTCGACGGCGATGTCGAACGGCAGCAAGGCAACAACAAACGTACCCATCGCGGCAATCGTCATTTGCAGAAAGCCCATCAGCCCCGAGGCCGTGCCGGCGAGCCGCGGATGAATGCTAAGGCCGGCGGCCAGCACAGCCGGCTGGCTCAACCCGTCGCCGATCTCGCACAGCGCGATCGGCAGAAACAATGTCCAGGGGCTGAGCCCCGCGCAACTGTACCACAGCGCCATCGCCACCGCCGCGCTGACGGCGATCGCGCGGCCGAGGATCAACAGGCGAGGGCTGCCGAGGCGCAGCACGAAGCGGGCCGCGACGGCATTGCCGAGCATGTAGGTTGCCATCGGCAGGAGGATCAGCAGCCCATAGGTGCTGGGCGGCTCGCCCAGTGCCTCGGTGAGCACATGCGGGGCGCTGGCGATGAAGGTGAACCAGGAGGCGCTGGTGCAGGCGCTGCACAGCGCAAAGCCGAGAAACGCCGGGGAGCGGGCCAGGGCGATGTAGGAACCAGCCATGCCGACGAGGTCGAGCCGCGATGGGCGGGTGTTGGTCTCGCCGAGCCGCGCCGCCGTCAGCCCGAGCACGATCGCGCCGAGGACTGCGAGCAGGGCAAAAATCGCCCGCCAGTCGACCCACTCGGCGAGGTAGGCGCCGACCGCTGGAGAAATCGCCGGGGGCAGGGTCATCGCCATCATCACGATGGCGATGCCGCGGGCCGCTGCCTCGCGCTCGTAGACGTCGTGGATGATCGCCCGCCCGAGGACGATGCCGGCACAGGCGCCGCTTCCTTCGAGCACCCGTCCGACAACCAATGCCGTCACCGACCAGGCGACGCCGCAGAGCAGCGTACCGACCAAGAAAGTCACCAAGCCGGCAATCAGCACCGGGCGGCGGCCGAACCGGTCTGACAGCGGACCGTAAACCACCTGGCCGCCGGCAATTCCGGCGAGATAAAGGGTCAAGACCAGCTGGACATGCGCCGGGGTGTCGTCAAACACCCGGGCGAGCAGCGGCAGCGCCGGCACGACCATGTGCAGGGCGCAAAAACCGAGCGCGGTCACCGCCGCCAGCAGCGTCAGCGACGGCCGTCTAGGAGCGGTCATGGCGAGCAAAGCGACGCAATCTCGTGCCCCCCGATCTCAACGTCGAGCGAGATTGCTTAATCGCCGCGCTCCTCGCAAAGGACCGCGGCAGATCGGTAGTGCCTCAGTTCGCAACTCTTTCACCAATGCTGTGAGCCAGCATCAGCAGATAACCGTCAGGGTCCTGGACAAAGACCTCCTGCTGACCGGATTCACGGTCGCCGGTTTTGCGCCAGACTTCGCGCGGGCCAAGGTAGATCGGCCATTTTTGGGCTATGAGATCGGACAGAATCCGGGTCATATCCTCGAAATAAATTTGAAATATCGCACCTTGCCCAAGCGGAGGTTGCATCGGTCCCGTCTCAAATCGGCCATGACGTTGGCAGAGCATAATTTGCTGGCCTTCAGGGTGCTCCAAGTAAACGAATTTCTCCTCTACGCGACTGTAGGCAACCTCAAAGCCGATAATGTCCTTCCAGAAAGCGAGGCTGACATCCAAGTCGGCAACATGAAGCTCGGTTACGATTTTGGCCCAGCCGGTTCTTGGCGGCGCGTGCCGATCGGCAGCCATATCGACAACTTTCCATTAGTGGTACGGCAACGTACCATTAATGACCATGACACGACGCCGAGCAGTTAGCGGCGGATCGCCGCTCAACCGGCGCTTGATCGCAAGCTCGCCAGGCTGCGGCGCTGGGTTCCGTCGGCGGTGAAATTCGCCGGATCGAGCCAACCTTCGAAAGCGGCCCGCAAGGCCGGCCACTCGCTGTCGATCACCGAGAACCACGTGGTATCGCGGTTGCCCCCGCGGGTGATTGAGGCCTGCCGGAACAGGCCCTCATAGCGGAAGCCGAGGCGAGCGGCGGCATCGCGGCTCGGCTGGTTCAACGAATCGCATTTCCACTCGTAACGGCGATAGCCGAGTTCGTCGAAAACGCGGCGCATCATCAGGTACATCGCCTCGGTCGCCGCCGGCCGGCGCTGCAGGCGCGGGCTATAGGTGATGCTGCCGATTTCGATCACCCCGACATTCGGCTCGATGCGCATGTACGACGCGGTCCCGACCGCCTCGCCGGTCGTGTTGTCGAGGATCGCGTGGACCAGCGGGTCGTCGGTTTGACAGGCCGCCTCCGCCCAGCTCCCATATTCATCCAGCGATGCATAGGGTCCGCGCGGCAGATAGGTCCACATCCGGCCCTCGCGATCCTCGGCATAGGCGGCGAAGAGTTGCGCCGCATGACGCGCGGGGTCGAGCGGCTTGACCGTGCAAAAGCGCCCGGCCATCGCCGTGCGCGGCGGCAGCGATCGCGGCGACCAGCCCGGCACCGGCGCGCCGACCCGCTGACCCAGGAGATTGCGGTGCGCCGCGCTGTCGCTCATGCAGCCAGTCTACCCGCAATCTGCCGGTTGCAGCAGCCCCCGCTGGTGCGGGCTGGTCGGGAGCGGCGTCCCGGACGCGCCGCCTCACGCATATGCCGGAGCACCCTTGGTCACGGTTTCGAGCTGGCCCACCGTTTCGCGGCCGAAGGCCAGCGGGATGAAGGCGCCGATCGCCACGACGATAAATATCGTGCCAAAGAAGATCGGCGCCGAACCGGTGTGCGGTTCCATCAAAAGCGGCCCGAGGCCGCCGGCGAACAGCCGCGCAAACGATTCGCCAAAGATGTGCCCGCGGCCGCGCAGCGCCGTCGGGAACTGCTCGGACAGATAGACGCGGGTCGCGGTGAACGCCGAGAGGACCGTGAAGCCGATGATCAGCCCGCCCGCGACCATCGCCACGCTCGCATACTCCCCGGCGCGGTGCGCCAGCAGCATCAGCGCCAGGCCCGGCAGCGATCCGATGAGCGCATAGGCGATCGTCCAGCGCCGCCCGATGACCTCCATCAGGAAGCCGGTGAAACCCTTGCCGAAAAAGCTCGCCGCATAGACGATCGAGGTCAATCCCAAGCTCGCGCTGACGGCAAAGCCCTGATCGTTGAGCGCCTTCGGCAGCAGCACCGAAATCAGGAAATAGGCGGTCCCGGCGCAGACCCCGGAGAGGATCCCGACTGTGGTCCAGCGCAACTGGCCGCGGGCGAACAAGGCCCAATAGGGCGGCAGTTGCTCACGGGCGGCTTCCATGTGGTCGCCGAGCACCTCCACCGTCAGTGGCGGTACCCGGCTGCCGGCGCGACGGATGATCCGATTGACGATGTCGACCGCAACCTGCGCCTGGCCTTTCTGCAAATGCCAGCGCGGGCTTTCCGGAAGCACAAAATAGATCAGCACCGGCACGACGGTGATCGCCAGCCCGCCCGGCAATGCCAGAAACCGAAACGCGTATTCGTTGCCGGCAAGCAGGCCGCCGATAAACGGCACCACCGTGAAGGAAGCCGCCAGCGACATCTCATAGATGGCCCCGTAGGTGCGCCGGTGCTGCGCCGGCATCAATTCGGCGGCGATCGGGAACGCCGCCGAGACCGCGCCGCCCGCGCCGATGCCGGTCAGCAACCGCACGATGATCAGCTGCTCGGCGCTTTGGACCAGCGGGACCAGCAGCGTGAAAAACGTCGTGGCGATCACCCCGATCAGCATGATCGTCTTGCGGCTCCAATGATCGGAAACCGCCGAGGACAGGAACCCGCCGAGGCACAGCATAAAGGTTGGGCCGACCGCGAGCCATTTGATGTCGGCGTCAGTCAGGTGCAGCGGTGCTTTGGCCAACACCAGGAGCGAGCCGGTCATCACCAGATCGTAGCCCTCGATAAAGCCGACGAGCGCGAGCACGGCGATGATCAAGATGTGGTAGGCGCTGAACGGGATGCTGTCGAGCTTGCTGCCGAGCACAAAGCCGGCGCCGGGTGCCGATGCGCTGATCGGGCGGACGTCCGCCATCGTTACCTCCCAGATTGGTCGAACCCGGCGTAAAATGAGGCGGCGCGGAACCAGCGAGGCGGATTGCCCAGGTCATTCGAGATTAGAAGCTAAGGCACCTGGCGATTTTTCGGATTGACGCCTCGCGAGCTCTGGTAGCCGAACGCATGCACCGGGTTGACTGTTGCTTCTGCTCCACGGAAGGCCGCGATGTTCGTTGCTCACCCTCATTGGCCGACCGACAGAGCCGTCCGAGCAGCCTAGCCCGGCGATGCCCGGTTGTCATCTCACCATAAAGGTTAGGGGCACAGGTCTGCGGCTAGCCTTCGGTGTGCTTGCGCAGCAGGAATTCGCGCCCGGCCTTGACCATCGGCTTGCCGTTATAGGCGATGATGTCGGCCGTCGCGTAGGTCTCGCTCCACAGTTCGGGCAGGTAGGAGCCGGTGCCGATCACATCGATCGGGGCGTTGGCGGCCGCCATGATTCGGCATTTCTCCGGGCCGAAGCCCGAACTGGCGACGATCCTGGCGGCGGGAAATCCGGCCTCGTTCAGCACCTGGCGTAAGCGCCACAACGCCGCGGCGGAGACCCCGGTGCCGACCAGATAGCGCAGTTCGGCTTCGGTGCGATAGCCGCGGATCGATTGTGGCGCATAGCGTTCGAGCACGTCGTAGGAGCGGGCGAGGTCGAGCCCCTCGCAATAGCGCCCACCCGGGGTGTCCATGCGGAAGGCGAGGCGGCCGGAGGCGGCGAGCTCGGGAAAGCGCCGGGCGACCGCTACCGCATCGCTGGTCTCCTGCCCGAAATAATCGACGAGCACGGTCAGTGCCTCGTCGGCAAAGGTCTCGTGAAACATCTCGGCCGCACGGACCGTCGAGCCGGCATAGCCGATGAGGGCGTGCGGCATCGTCCCCAAGCCCTGTTCGCGGCCGAAGAAATGCGCCGTCGCCGCGGCGGCGCAGCCGATAAACCCGACCGCGCCGGCGACCTTTTTGGCATGGGCCGAGCCGACCGCGGCGGCATAGGCCATCATCTCGGCCATCTCGGCGCCGGCGCAGTGCCGCGCGTCCATCGCGAGAAACGCCACCTTGGGCAGGTCGGCGCACATCGCCGAGGCGTTGTAGGCGGCGACGCAAGCCGGCCCGATCTTTTGCAGCAGGACGGTTTCGAGATCGACGAGATGAAAAAGCGGCCCGCTCACGTAGAAGATCGGCTCGCCGGCCCCGACCCAGGCGGCCTCGGGGTGGTTGAGCTCGATCTTAAAGCTGGTGCCGCGCTCGGCCGCCATCCGTTCGAGAAACTCGATGGCCAAACGCGGCGTGCAGATGACCGGCCGGCGCATGAAGACGGCGTAGGTCGCCTCGCGATCGCCGAACCGGCCGACGATCGCCTTGGTCTTCAGGAAGTAGCTGTCGGTCCGTGCGGCGAGGTCGTCGGTCATTCTCAGCCGCCCTCAGGGTCAAATTCGCAATCGCCCAGCTTATAGGGATTGTCCAAGAATTGTCATTCCGGGTTCCCGAGTGTCACGCGGGCCCGGAATGACATTATTTGTGCAGCTGATTTTATGGGCTACGACTCCGCGGCAAATCGGCTGACGCTGCCGGTACCATTGCCGATCGCTCGCCCCTGACGCTCGCGCTTCAGCGCCTCGGCGACCTCGAAGGCGAGCTCCAGGGCCTGGCTCGCGTTGAGCCGCGGATCGCAATGCGTCAGGTAGTTGGCGCCGAGGCCCTGCTCGCTGAGCTGGTGAGCGCCGCCGACGCACTCGGTGACGTTCTGCCCGGTCAGCTCGAAATGCACCCCGCCGGCATAGCTCCCCTCGGCGAGATGGACCGCGAAGGCGCTGTGCAGTTCGTCGAGGATGCGGTCGAAGATGCGGGTCTTGTAGCCGTTCGACGAGGTGATCGTATTGCCGTGCATCGGGTCGATGCACCACACGACGTGGCGCCCTGCGCGCTGCACCGCGCGGATCAGCGGCGGCAATTTGTCGGCGACCTTGTCCGCCCCCATCCGGGTGATCAGCGTGAGGCGACCCGGCTCGTTGTCCGGGTTCAGCCTGTCGATCAGCCGCAACAGATCGTCCGGCTCCAGCGTCGGGCCGCATTTCATCCCGACCGGGTTTTTGATCCCGCTCAGGAACTCGGCATGCGCGCCGTCGACCTGCCGGGTGCGGTCGCCGAGCCACACCAGATGGGCCGAGCAGTCGTACCAATCGCCGGTGGTCGAATCGACCCGGGTCATCGCCTCTTCATAGGAGAGGAACAGCGCTTCATGCGAGGTGTAGAACTCGGTCTCGCGGATCTGCGGCGTCGTCTCGGAATTGAACCCGCACGCCGCCATGAAATCGAGCGTCTCGGTCAGCCGGTCGGCCAGCGCCCGGTAGCGCTCACCTTGCGGCGAGCCCTCGACGAAATCCTGGTTCCAGGCATGCACCCGGTGCAGATCGGCATAGCCGCCCTGGGCGAAGGCGCGCAGCAGGTTCAAGGTGGCGGCCGATTGGCTGTAGGCCTGCACCATGCGTTGCGGATCGGGCTCGCGCGCGGCGGCGTCGAAATCGAGGCCGTTGATGATGTCGCCGCGGTAGGAGGGGAGCGTGACCCCGTTCTGCGTCTCGGTCTCCGACGAGCGCGGCTTGGCGAACTGGCCGGCCAGCCGCCCCAGCTTGACGACCGGGCAGGCGGCGCCAAAGGTCAGCACCACCGCCATCTGCAACAGCACCTTGAAGGTGTCGCGGATATTGTTGGGGTGGAACTCGGCGAAGCTTTCGGCGCAGTCGCCGCCTTGCAGCAGGAACGCCTTGCCGGCACCGACGTCGGCGAGCCGGTCCTGCAATCGCCGCGCCTCGCCGGCGAAGACCAGTGGCGGGTAGCGATGCAGAGTTTCTTCGACGCGGGCGAGCGCGGCTTCGTCGGCATAGCCGGGAACCTGCCGGATCGGCAGGCCGCGCCAGCTCTGGGGTGTCCATTCCTGGGTCATGACCGGCCACCCCACCCAATGCAAACGCCGCGGGAAATCTTACGCATGGACTACCTCCTGGGTTGGAGGCCGCTCCACCATCGGCGACATCAGCATTCGCAAACCCCAAAAACACGAAAGCCGCCTCGGTGGGGCGGCTTCGGGAAAACGCAACAGACGCGATCCTAGGCCGCCGGCATGTACAGGCGGTACCAAAATCGCGCGAGGCTATGGCGGCTGATCTGTGCCATGGCAGAGAATTAGCCGCAGAGCGCGTCCGGCACAAGTCCTTTGCGCAGGAGACGGAGCGCCGGGTGGGGCGCCTATCGAAGGACGCGCGGAACGGCAGGAACGGACCTTGCGGCGCGAGCGTACAACAATCGACCATTCTCGCTGCGTTGGGGGGTGCCGGCCGCGGCGGGCACGCGGCTTGCAGCACCCTCGGCTTAGCGTCATAGATTGACCCGCCGCCGCCCCGGGAGTTTTGCCCTTGATGATCGACCGCTTGTTCGCGATTGGCCGGCCGGCCGCAATGGCGCTGGGCTTGCTGTCCGCTGGGCTGTCTGCCGGGTTCGGTGCCGGCGCGGCCGGCGCGGCGGAGATCATGACGCACCGCGCGCTCTACACGATGACGCTGGGGCGCGCCAATGGCGATGCCGGGATCACCGGCGCTAGCGGCACGATGGCCTATCAATGGGGCGAGAGCTGCGATGGTTGGACCGTCGAGCAGCGCTATCGGCTCAAGATGGGCTACTCCGAATCGGCGGATGTCAACATCGCGTCGAATTTCGTGACTTGGGAAGCCAAGGATGGCCTCAGCTATCGCTTCAACCAGAAGGAGACGCGCAATGGCGCCGATAGCGAGGAGATTCGCGGCACCGCCAAGCTCGACGCGCCCGGCCAGGGCGGCGCCGCCAATTTCGAGAAACCCGAGGGCAAAAGCTTCAAGCTGCCGGCGGGCATGCTGTTTCCGAGCGCGCACACGATGCTCCTGATCGACCAGGCGCAGGCCGGCGAGAACTTCATCTCGAAGCACATCTTCGATGGCGCGACGGTGGAGAATGCGGTGCTGGTCTCGGCGGTGATCGGCCCCAAGGTCGAACCCGATCCCGAGACGGTCAAGAAAAGCCCGCTGCTGAACCGCCCGGGTTGGCGCGTGCGGCTGGCCTTTTTTCCGGCCGATCAGAAGGAGGAAAAGCCCGATTACGAACTCGGCATGCTGCTCTTGGACAACGGCGTCTCGCGCGACATGATGATCGATTACGGCGATTATGCGATCCGCGCCACGCTCGACGACATCGAGCCATTGCCCAAACTGGCCTGCTGATCCGGCGGCGGATTGCCGCCGGATTTGTCCGTCGCTGCGGGCCGGTGTGATGCGACCCGTCGGAAAAGGCGTTACCGAAAGTTCTCGTCGGGTTCGACCGGGAGACGAGCCAATTCTGCATTCAGTTCATCCCTGTTCAGCTCTTTTGCCGGCTGGCCCGCTCGTATCGCCCGGTTCCTTCTTCGCAGGTGCGGCCATATCACGTCAGAAATAGCCCTTAAATCCATGCCATTCGTAATCGTGGGAAGCCATGGTGAGCTGGCGTCACGAGATGTTCCTGTGTAGAACTGGTGTCCTTGTCCGCTGTTTTTAACCCCTTTGCCCTTGCTGTATTGCCAAGCAACTATGCAGCATGGCCCCACTGATTTGTCTCTGACGCCTAGATGGACTTCATTGTTCAGTTTCGCAAGGTGGTCCGCTACTGCAAGCGGCGACACGCGACCACTGTCGGCAGCTTTAACCATGCGAAGCAGGCTACGCGCCCACCTCTTGTCTTGCGCTATCAGGTAGTGCGCGCCGCTCCCAGCTATTCCCAACGGTGGTGGCTTAGCGAGGGCCGGCTTGTCAACTACGTGGCGCGTGCAGCGAATGTAGCCCTTGCGATCGGGCCCAAATACCAGCTCGATCCCATAAAGCCTCGGCTCTTCGCCAAGGAATGCGGGAACCAACACATGGTGAGCGGGTCCGCCGCCCGTCCAGGGCATGCGAACCATGTGTCTCGGAAACTCTTTGCTCATCGCCTCCGCCAGTGCTTGGATGCACTGTTCTTGGGAGAGGTTTCTGCCACGGAGAACCTTGGTCATCCAATCTGCGGGTTCAGTTCCGAGGCCCGTCGCTCCAAGGCCGGCGTACCCAAAAATAGCCACTCCATCGATCGTTTCGAGGAACATGACCTTGCAGGCGTCGTCCCTCAGTGGGCGATTTTCAATGGACAGTCGGCGATCAGCGAGCAGCCAAATCGACTTGGGACCATTAACGGTCACAATGAGCGTCACGGGGCGTTCTCCAAACGTTGGGAAGCGCGATGGACGGCGTAGCTATGGACGCTGTTGGGATTCAACATCTTGTGTCGGTACTGACTGACTGCAAGCACCTAAGGTGGGCTGAGCATCGCGAAGCCATCGCTATTCCGGCATGCTGCTAAGCCTTGATGGGTTTCGCTCCGCTCAACCCATCCTACGCCGCTACGCGGCCGTGGCCTGCTAGACATTGCGGCACCGCATACCCAATTTACACGATAATTATCAGCATCTTGATTGCTCTCTGAGGCGCTATTTATGCACCGGACTAATTCCCTGCTCGTTCCCTGCGCCTTGCGCAAAAATTCCCTGCGGCTGCGCAAAAAATTCCCTGCGCCGCGACGCCTCGCCGGAGCAGGAATCCACGGAAATCAAGGCGTTGCCGGCTATTTCACCCTCGCCGAGAGAAAAAATTCCCTGCCCGCAGGGAATTCCGAGCGATCCGTCAGGCCTCCGGCAATCCCCGGCCTAGCTGCACCGCCCCGGCGCCGTGACGCCGGCGGGTATCGTCGATCGCTTCCTCGAGATGGCGCGGGCGGTCGAACAGGGTCGGCAGATCGGCGGTAGCACCCTCGACGAGCCCGTCGGCGCCCACCCCGATCAGGCGAAACCGTGTTGTCCCGTCGGCCTCGCCGGCCAACAGATGGCGCGCGGTGCGGAACAGCGTATCGGCGAGCTGGGTCGGGTCGGCGAGGCGGCGCGAGCGGGTTCGCAGGCGGAAATCGGCGGTCTTGAGCTTCAAGGTCACGCTGCCGGCGGCAAGCGCGCTCTGCTTCAAGCGGGCGGCGACCTTCTCGCAGAGCGGCCACAGCACCCGCGCCAGCGTGTCGCGATCGGCCTCGTCGCGCGCGAAGGTGGTCTCGGCCGAGATCGAGCGCGCCCGCCCCTCGATGTCGACCCGGCGGTCGTCCTCGCCGCGCGCCAATCCCGCCAGGCGTCGACCAAGCCGGCCGTAGCGGGTTGCCAGCTCGCGTGGATCAAGCGACGCCAGCTGGCCGATCCGCATGATTCCGTCGGCGGCGAGGCGGCGCTGCATCGCGCCGCCCACCCCCCACAGCCAGCCGACCGGCTTGTCGGCGAGAAAGGTTACCGCCTCGGCCCGGCCGATCACCGCGAAGCCGCGCGGCTTGTCGAGATCGGAGGCGAGCTTGGCGAGAAACTTGTTGTAGCTGAGCCCGATCGAGACGGTGATGCCGAGCGTCGCCTCGATGCGCCGCGCCAGCGCTGCCAGGAGCTGCGCCGGGGCGGCCTTGTGCAAGGCCGCGGTGCCGCTCAGATCGAGGAACGCCTCGTCGATCGACAGCGGCTCGACGAGCGGCGTGAGGCGCTGCATCTCGGCCCGCACCGCGCGACCGACCACGCGGTATTTCGCCATGTCCGGGCGGATCACCACCGCGTCGGGGCAAAGCGGGAGCGCCTTGAACATCGGCATCGCCGAGCGCACCCCGTAAAGCCGCGCCACATAGCAGCAGGCGAGGACGACGCCGCGCGCGCCGCCGCCCACGATGACCGGCAGCTCGGCCAGCTCCGGCCGGTCGCGCTTCTCGACCGTGGCGTAAAAGGCGTCGCAATCGAGATGGGCGATCGCGAGCTCGGCCAATTCGTCATGCGCCACGAGCCGCGGCGAGCCACATTCGGGGCAGCGCTCCGGAACCGTCGGCGCCGCGGCCAGGGCGGTGCAATCGCGGCACAAGGTCGCGGTCATTCGCTCTCCGGCGGCGGCCACAGCCAGGCGGCGCCGCGCACCCCGCTCGAGTCGCCGTGGCGCGGCGGTAGTAAGCGGGTCACGATCGTATTGGAGAAGATGTGCGGTCCCCAGCGGCGCGGTACCTCGTCATAGAGGAAGGCGCAGGCGGAGAGACCGCCGCCGAGGACGATCGCGTCGGGGTCGAGCACATTGATGACGCTGGCGAGGGCGCGGGCGAGCCGGCCGGCGTAGCGATCGAGGCTGGCCCGACAATCGGGGTCGCCGCTGGCCGCGCCGGCGGCGATCTGCGGCCCGGTCAGATCGGTGCCGGAGTGGCGGCGATGGTCGGCGGCAAGCCCGGGCCCGGACAGGAACGATTCGATGCACCCCGAGTGGCCGCCATAGCAGGCTGGCCCGGGCAACTCATCGGGTTGCGGCGCGGGCAGTGGGTTGTGCCCCCATTCGCCGGCGATCGCGTTGGCGCCGACCAGCAGATGCCCGCCGATCACGATGCCGCCGCCAACCCCGGTGCCGAGGATGACCCCGAACACCGTACCGCAACCGGCAGCCGCGCCGTCGATCGCCTCCGACAAGGCAAAGCAATTGGCGTCGTTGGCAAAGCGCGCCGGGCGGGCGAGCGCGGCCTCGACATCATGGCCGAGCGGCCGATGGTTGAGCCAGGTCGAATTGGCGTTCTTGACAAGCCCGGTGCCGACGACAAGTGTGCCGGGTATGCCGATCCCGACCGAAGCGCCGGCGCCGATCTCGCTCTCGATCGCCGCGACGAGGCCGGCAATGGCCGCGATCGTCCCGTCATAGTCGCCGGCGGGCGTCGCGATTCGTCGGCGCAGCCGGACCATACCCGCCCGGTCGATGGCTGCTGCCTCGATCTTGGTGCCGCCGAGATCAATCCCGATGCGGAAGGCCGCCCCCATGGTTGCGCACTCGCAGGTTGTTTTACGTCATCAAGCCAAGCCGCCGGTTACCGCCGAGCGGTTTATCGTCTTTGCCGGTGGCCGCCCGATTCGGCTGCAGCTTTTTTTGCCATCCTGCCCGACAGTTACCAATTGTTAAACCAAACTCCGTAGAACGACGAATGTGCAATTGGGGAAGGCCGGCCGGTAGCCGAGCCCAGTGCACCGCGGCGCCATCGCGATTTTTGATATTGGGGGCCAGGCGAGGATGACGGTCGAAATGATAAAACGGGACGACAATTTTGACCGGCGAGCGCAAAAGCGAGTGTTGATTGTCGAGGATAACGACCTCAACATGAAGCTTTTCAACGATCTCCTAGAGGCACATGGCTATTTCACGCTGCAGACGAAGGATGGGGTGGAGGCGCTGCGGATGGCGCGGCAGCACCGGCCGGACCTGATTTTGATGGACATCCAGCTCCCCGAAGTATCCGGGCTTGAGGTTACCAAGTGGCTCAAGGAAGACGATGATCTGCGTAGCATCCCGGTCATCGCCGTGACCGCCTTTGCCATGAAGGGCGACGAGGAGAAAATTCGTAACGGCGGATGTGAGGCCTATATCGCCAAGCCGATTTCGGTGGCCGGCTTCATGCGCACCATCGAGCGCTTTTTGCCCTGAACAAAGGGGCTGTTCCGCAATGACCGCCCGCGTTTTGGTCGTCGATGACGTCGAGCTCAATGTCAGGCTGCTCGCGGCCAAGCTCTCCGGCGAGTATTTCGAGAGCGTAAGTGCCGATAACGGCCCGCGAGCGCTGGCAATCGCCGAGGCGGAGCTGCCCGACATCATCCTGCTCGACGTGATGATGCCGCGAATGGACGGCTTTGAGGTGTGTCGCCGCTTGAAGGCTAACCCGCGGACCGCCGATATCCCGGTCGTGATGGTGACCGCACTGTCCGATGTCGCCGACCGCCTACGCGGCTTGGAAGCGGGCGCCGACGATTTCCTGACCAAGCCGGTCAATGACACCGCCTTGTTCGCGCGGGTGCGCTCCCTGGTGCGTTTGAAGCGAACGATGGACGAGCTGCGCTTACGCGAGGAAGTTTGCCGCGGCTTCGGCACCGCCGAAGCGAGTGAGGGGCCCACCGAGGATGTGACCGCCGCGCGGATCTTGCTCGTCGCCGAACAGGGAGGCACGGCATCGCGGATTATCGACACGCTGGAGCCGGTTGCCGCCTCGGTGCTGCGCGCCGCTTCCTGTGCCGAGGCGCAAGCTCTCGTGGATGGGTCGGTCGAGCTGGTCATTGTCAGCCTGTCGCTGCCGGATGGCGACCCGCTGCGTCTGGTCTCGCAATGGCGGGCCAACGAGACCTCGCGCCGGCTGCCGATCTTGCTGATGGCCGATGACAGCGAACTGTCGCGGCTCGCCAAGGGCCTTGATCTCGGCGCCAACGATTATTTGATCCGCCCGGTCGATCGCAACGAGCTCTTGGCGCGAGTGCGGACTCAAATCCGCCGCAGACGCCTGGAGGAAAGGCTAATCGACAATTACCAGCGCAGCCTGTCGCTGGCGCTGACCGACGAACTGACCGGGCTCTACAATCGCCGTTATGTCTTCGCACATCTCAGCGGTCTGCTCGGCCGAATAACCGGAGGTGGCGGCGACACCGCGCTGATGCTCGTCGATGTCGATCATTTCAAGCGGGTCAACGACCGTCATGGCCACCCGGCCGGCGATGCGGTCCTGCGCGAGCTCGCCGACCGCACGCTGCGCCAGGTGCGCAACGTCGACCTGGTCGGTCGCCTGGGCGGCGAGGAGTTTGTCGTGGTCATGCCAGAGACCAGCCTTGGCGATGCGGTTGTCGTCGCCGAGCGTCTGCGCGGTGCGGTGGCCAGCGAGCCCTTTATGATGCAAGGAACGTGCGAGAAGCTGCCGATTACGGTCAGCGTCGGCATTGCGACGACCGGCGAGGGAAGCGATACGCTGGAGACTCTGTTAAAGCGCGCCGACGAGGCGCTCTACGCCGCCAAGCATGCCGGCCGCAATCGCATCATCACGCTTCCTGCCATGGGCCACCGGGCGCCCCGGCCAGCGCCGCCGGTGGCGATCGCCGTCACGTCCTGAACGGTTACGTCAGGAGCGCGGTTGCACGAGAAGCCCGCCCGTGCGGTCACCGCGCGAGCTATTTGATCTTGGCTTCCTTGAAGACGACATGCTTGCGCGCGACAGGATCGAACTTCTTCAGCTCGAGCTTGTTCGTCTTCGTCCGCGGGTTCTTTTTGGTGACGTAGTAAAACCCCGTATCGGCGCTGCTGACCAGCTTGATGAGGACAGTGTTGGTCTTTGCCATCGGCGGCCTCGTGGGATTCGAATTTAGCGTGATCCGGAAGATAGCGCACGGTTGAGGTCTGTCAAGCCAGGCTCTGGCCGGCCGCCGGCGGGTACGCCCTGGCCAAGTTGAGTCGTCGCGGGCAAGGCCTGCAGCGCCTCGCTGTAGAGCCTGGCATCGGCGAGCACGTGCTCGGCCAGCCTCAGGTCGATAGCCGGGTTTGTACGGCGCCCCGGGCACAAGCGACGCAGCTCGGACCAAGCGGGCTCGTCGAGAGCGGCGCGCGGGCGTGTCGCCCGCGCTGCAACGGCTACGGCGGAGACTTCCCGCAGGCCGGGATCGAGCGCGCGTTCGTCGTCGCGCAAATCGACGGTGCACAGCGTTGGCACCACCCCGTGCGTCTGCAGGAAATAGCCCGACGGCGTGACCAGCCGCGCCCAGGTCAGCGTCAGCTCGCCACTGTTGGGCAGACGCAGCACGGTTTGCACCGTGCCCTTGCCATAGGACGAACTGCCGACCACGACGGCGCGTCCAACATCCTGCAGCGCGGCGGCGACGATCTCGGCAGCCGAGGCGGAGCTGCCGTTGACGAGCACCGCCAGCGGCGTCCGCAGGGCGATACCGGCGCCCGAGGCGGCGAAATATTGGTGGCTTGCCGGGTGACGACCGATGGTCGATACGATTGGGCCGTCGGCGATGAACAGGTCGGTGAGGCTGACCGCCTGATCGAGCAACCCGCCGGGGCTGCCGCGCAGGTCGAGAACGATCCCGGCAAGGCGTCCGCCGGTCTGCTGTTGGGCTTGCGCCAAGCCCTCGGCAACGCGCTGGGTCGTGCTGCGATTGAAGCTGGCGATGCGGAAAACGGCGATGTCGCCGTCGCGCGACGCCGTCACGGTCGGGACGATGACCAACGCTCGTTGCAGCCGGAAGTCGCCGGGCTGCGTCGCGCCGGGATGCACGACGCTCAGCGCTACGGCGCTGCCGACCGGTCCGCGCAGCTGGTCAGCCACCGCCTCGTGCGAACGGCCCGCAGTGGTGATCCCATCGATCGCGACGATTTGGTCCTCGGGGCGGATGCCGGCGCGATCGGCGGGGCCGAGCGGGGTGACGGCGGTGACGCGGAAGATGTCGCTGGTCGCGTCGAAGGTGACGCCGATCCCGCCGAAGCCGTCGCGGGCGGCGCGCAGGTCGCGCGCTGCCTTGGGCGCGGAATAGTGCGAGAAGCGATCGAGCGCGGCGGTCATGCCGTCGAACACGACTTGGGCGATCGTGTCCTGCGACAGAGCGGCGAGGCGGGGTGACGCTTGCTGAGCGGTTGCGATCGACTGGGAAACCAATCCGCCCCATGCGCCGCTGTCGGCGTCAGGCGGTAATGGATAGAGGCCGATGTTGCGGCCGCAATAACTCAGTGCGAGTACATCGGCTCCCGAGCTGTCGCTCACGCCAAGCTCGCCGTCGAGCCGGACCAGCCGCGCCATTCCGGAGAGGGCCAGCCGGCGGTTCGACACCGGCTCGATGTAAAGATCGGCGATCTCTTGCAGCCCACGGGCGAAGAGCTGCCCGTCGGCTTCGGCCGGGAGCGGCCCTTGTTCCACGCAGCCGGCGAGGGTCAACACGAAGCTCGCCCACGCGGCAGCGGCGACCGGTCGCAGACACAGCAGCACGCGGATCGACAACCCCCTGGGTCTCCCCTTCAAATACTCGCGTGTCCCCGACTGCGGCATGTCGAGCATACCGGGAGTGTGTGCCCCGTCCGAACGGCTCTTCCTCGGATCTGCGCAGCGTAGAGCGCCGGGCGGCCGCGATCAACACGCGAGGGTCGGCCGCGTCGTTGCGAGCCGGTCAGCGGGTGCGGCGGTACAAGCCCCGGCGCGGCCGCGATGCCGCGGATCTCGGCCGCGCAAAGGATGCGCCCTCGATCCGGAAAACCAGCCGACCGCCGATAGCGTCGGCTTCGACCAGGGTGACCGTCACCGCATCGCCGAGCGCGAAGACCCGCCCCGAACGGCGGCCGACGAGGCGGTGGCGCGCGGTCTCATGGTCATAGTAATCCGACGACAGGCTGGATATCGGAATGAGCCCGTCGGCGCCGCTCTCCGGCAGGGTCACGAAAAGCCCGAACGGGGCCACCCCGGTGATGCGCCCGGCGAAGACCGTGCCGATCGCGCCGCCGAGCAGGGTCGCGCGGTAGCGGTCGAGCGCGGCGCGCTCCGCCGCCGCGGCGCGCCGTTCGGTCGCCGAGATGTGCTCGGCGATAGCCGCCAGAGCCTCGCCGCCTTCCCGGGCCGGTGTTGCTCCAGCCAGCAGCGCGCGATGGACGAGCAGATCGGCGTAGCGCCGGATCGGCGAGGTGAAGTGGGCATAGTGCGGCAAGGCAAGACCGAAATGGCCGAGATTGTTCGGGCTGTAGACGGCCTGGGCCTGCGCGCGCAGCACCAGCTCGTTGATCATCGCGGCCTCCGGCATCGCAGCCGCGCGCGCGAGGACGCGGTTGAACAGCTCGGGCCGGACGACCTGGCCTTTCGTCACCGCAAGGCCGGGAATGCCCAGCTCGTCCAGAAAATCGCGCAGCGCGGCGAGCTTTTCCGGGTCGGGCTGATCGTGCACCCGGTAGAGGCAAGCCTGGTGTCGCGATTCCAGCTCCTCGGCCGCGGCGATGTTGGCGAGGATCATGAATTCCTCGATCAGCCGGTGGCTCTCGAGCCGGGTGCGCGGGATGACCGCGATCGGCCGCCTGTTGCCGTCGAGCATGACACGGTGCTCGGCGAGGTCGAGCTGCAGCGCGCCACGCGCTTGCCGCATCCGGTCGAGCGCCGCGAAGGCGCCGTAGAGCGCCGCCAGCCGTTCCGGCGCGATTGGAACGGGACCGGTCGGGCGTTCCTCATGTGCCGCCTGGACCGCTTCATAGGTCAGCCGCGCCGCCGAGCGCATGATCGCCCGCTCGAAGCGGTGCCGCCGCTTATGCCCGGCGGCATCGATCCATAGCTGCGCGGCAAGGCAAGGCCGGTCGGCGCCCGGCACCAGCGAGCACAGATCGTTGGACAGCGCTTCCGGCAGCATCGGCACGACGCGGTCCGGGAAATAGACCGAGTTGCCGCGGCGGGCAGCCTCGCGATCGAGCGCGCTGCCTGGGGTGACGTAGGCCCCGACATCGGCTATCGCGACGACGATGTGCCAACCGCCGGGATTGGCTGGATCCCCGTCGGGCTCGGCCCACACCGCGTCGTCGAAATCGCGGGCGTCGCTGCCGTCGATCGTGACCAGCGCCAGCCCGCGCAGATCGATGCGTCCGGCCGGGCCAGCCGGGCGCGCGGCGGCCGCCTCGGCCAGTGCCGCCGGCGGGAACTCGCTGGGAATGTCGAACGCGGCGATCGTGATCGCGCTGATCGCGCCGGGCGCATTGGCCGGGCCGAGGCGTTCGATGATGCGGGCGCGCTTGCCGAAGCGGCGCGACGGCAGCTCCTGGGCCACCACCAGCTCGTCATCAGCAAGCCCGGCCGCATCATGACCGAGCACGCGGTACTCGTTCTTGTCGCGGCGATCGGCGGGGATCACCTCGCCGCCGTCCTGCGTCCGGTGGAAGACGCCGACGATGCGGCCGGCCCCCTCGTCGAGGCGGCGAATGATTTCGGCGTCGATCTCGCCTGAATCGCGGTGGATCAAGCGTGCCAGCGCGCGCTCGCCGGACGCGAGCTCCTCGCCGGCCGCGCCGACGAGGCGAAAGCTCGGCGCGTCGCCGCTCGCTTGCCAGGTCAACGGCCGGGCCAGCGGCACCCCGTCGGCATCGCTGCCAAAGCGCTCGACCGGGATGATTTCGGGGAGCCCCGGCCCGGCGACGAATTTATGGTTGGGCGTGCGTATCAGTTCGCCGGAGCGTCCGACCCTGCGCAGCATATCGCGCAACGCCGGCTGTTCGGCCGGTCCCAGCCCAAAGGCGCGGGCAATCTCGCGAGTGCCAACGGCGCCCGGATTGTCGCGCAGGAATTGGGTCAGCGCCTCGGGCGAGGGCAGAGTGCCCGGGGCACGTCGTGGCTGTTTGCTAGGGCGACGGCTCAATCTCAGTCCGCCTGGCGCCTAGGCCGGGCGTTGCCGGGCCGGTTTTCTCGCTGCGGCCTTTGGCTTTGCCTTTGCCTTTGCCCTAGGCTTGGCGTGCTTTGCGGCGGCATGGCGCGCCGGCTTGCTCGCGCCGGAGCCCGAGCCGGTCGACGCTGCGGCGGTTTTGCGGGCCGGGGCTTTAGCGACCGGGCGTCGCGGCTTGCCCTTGGCACGCTGCGTCGCGAGGAGCGCGACCGCCGCCTCAAGCGAGAAGCTGTCGGGATCGGCGCCCTTCGGCAACGAGGCGATGACGCCGTCGTGACTGACATAGGGGCCATACCGCCCGCGGTACAGCGGGACCGTGCCGCCCGCGGGATGGGCGCCAAGCTCGCGCAACACCTGCGGCCCGCGCCGCCCCCCGGTCTTGGCCTCGGCCAACAGGGTCACCGCCCGATTGGGCCCGATGGTCAAGACGTCGTCATCGGCGCCGAGCGAGGTAAACGACGCGCCATGCTTGATATAGGCGCCGAACCGACCGATCCCGGCGGTGATCGGCTCGCCGGTCTCGGGGTGGCGGCCGATCTCGCGCGGCAGCGCCAGGAGTCGCAGCGCCGTGTCGAGATCGACGTCGCCGGGTTTGAGCCCGCGCGGCAATGCGACCCGCCTCGGCTTGTTGCCGTTTTCGGCCTCGCCCAGCTGGAGATAATGGCCGTAGGGGCCCTTCTTCAGCCCGACGCTCTTGCCGCTGGCCGGGTCATTGCCGAGCACGGTGTCGGCGGCGCCGGGGTCGCTCTCCGTCTCGGCTCCGAAGGCGCGCGTATAACGGCATTGCGGGTAATTGGAGCAGCCGATAAAGGCGCCGAAGCGGCCGAGCTTTAGCGAGAGGCGGCCGGCGCCGCAGCCCGGGCACAGGCGCGGGTCGCCCCCGGCTGCGCTATTGGGGCCGTCGTCGGGAAAGAAATGGCGACCGAGTTCAGCGTCGAGGGCTTCCAGTACCGACTTGATCGTCAAATCCTTGGTGCCGGAGACCGCGGATGAGAAATCGCGCCAGAAATCGCGCAGCAGCGCCTTCCAATCAACCCGCCCGCCCGAGACCTCGTCGAGCTGGTTTTCGAGGTCTGCGGTGAAATTGTATTCGACATAGCGCTCGAAAAAGCTGGTCAGAAACGCGGTCACCAGGCGGCCACGGTCTTCCGGCATAAAGCGGCGCTTGTCGAGCGTCACATACTCGCGATCCTGCAGGACCTGCAGGATCGAGGCGTAGGTCGAGGGGCGGCCGATGCCGAGCTCTTCGAGCTTCTTGACGAGGCTTGCCTCGCTGTAGCGCGGCGGCGGCTGGGTGAAATGCTGTGCCGGGGTGACCGCGCCGCGGGCCAGGCGCTCCTTCTCGCGCATGTTCGGCAGGCGGCGGCCTTCGCCTTCCTCGTCGGCCCCCGCTTTGGAAGGCTCATCGTCGCGGTCTTCCTGGTAGAGCCGCAAGAACCCATCGAACACCACGACCGAGCCGGTCGCATGCAGGCGGGCGCGGCCACTCGCCTCGGCGATGTCGATGCTGACCTGGTCGAGCAGCGCCGAGGCCATCTGGCTTGCCACCGTGCGCTTCCAGATCAGCTCGTAGAGCCGGCGATGGTCGTTGTCGAGATTGGCGGCGACATCTCCCGGCCGGCGGGCGAGATCGGTCGGGCGGATCGCCTCGTGCGCCTCCTGCGCGTTCTTCGCGGGGCTGCGGTAGAGCCGCGGCTCGCCCGGCACATAGCGGGTGCCGAACTCGCCGCCGATCAGCTGGCGCGCCGCGGCGATCGCCTCGGCGGCGATCGCGACGCCGTCGGTGCGCATATAGGTGATCAGCCCGACCGTGTCGCCGTCGAGATCGATGCCCTCGTAAAGGTGTTGCGCGACCCGCATCGTGCGGCTCGCGCCGAAGCCGAGCTTGCGCGAAGCTTCCTGCTGCAAGGTCGAAGTGGTGAACGGCGGGAACGGGTTGCGGCGCACCTCGCGGTGCTCGACCGAGGCGACGCTGAACCCGTCCGCCGCGAGGATAGCATCGGCCGCGGCGCGGGCTTTCGCCTCGCTGTCGAGGTCGAAGCGGTCGAGCTTCTTGCCGTCCAGGTGCGACAGACGCGCCGTGAAGCGGTCGCCCGCCTCGGTCAGGAACTCGACCTCGATCGTCCAATATTCGCGCGCGCGAAATGCCTCGATCTCGGCTTCGCGCTCGCAGACGAGGCGCAGCGCGACCGATTGCACCCGGCCGGCGGAGCGGCTGCCGGGCAATTTGCGCCACAGCACCGGCGACAGCGTGAACCCGACCAGGTAATCGAGCGCACGGCGGGCCAGATAGGCATCGACCAGTTCGCCGTCGATCTCGCGCGGGTGGCGGAAGGCCTCGAGCACGGCGGCGCGCGTCACCTCGTTGAACACGACGCGCTTGACGTCGACATCCTTCAAGGCGCGGCGCGCTCTCAGCACCTCGCGCACATGCCACGAGATCGCCTCGCCCTCGCGGTCGGGGTCGGTGGCGAGGAACAGCTTGTCGGCGCCGCGCAGCGCCTGGGCGATCTCCTTGATGTGCTTTTCGGACTTGCTATCGACCTCCCACGACATCGCGAAATCTTCGTCGGGCAGGACCGACCCGTCCTTGGCCGGCAGGTCGCGGATATGGCCGTAGCTGGCGACGACCTTGTAGTCGCGCCCGAGATACTTGTTGATGGTTTTCGCCTTGGCCGGCGACTCGACGACAACGACGTTCATAGGAGACATTCAAAATAATGGCGCGCCAAGAGTGACTTAGCGGAGCGAAACAAGATTGCCGGGATGACGCTCGACGCGGCCGGCGAGTTCCAGCTCGAGCAGCAGGGTGGCGACGGCCGCGGCTGACAATTGGCATTGGCGCACCAGTTCGTCAACCGCGACCGGGGTCGGGCTGAGTTTTTCGACGATCATGTCGAGCGCGGCATCCTCGCTCACCGGGGCGCTTGCGGCCGGGATCGCAGGTGTCGCCCCCCGTCGGGGTGCAGCCGGCATCAGCGGCAGGCGCGGCTGTGACGGCCCAGTCTCCCACGCCGCCGGGCGGCCCTGCAGCAGCGGCCCGAGCTGAGCCAGGATATCGGCGGCGGTTTCGGTCAGCGTTGCCCCGTTGCGCAACAGGTCATTGGCGCCGCGGCTGCGCGGGTCGAGCGGCGAGCCCGGTACCGCGAAGACCTCGCGGCCCTGTTCCAAGGCAAAACGCGCGGTGATCAGTGAGCCTGATTTCGCCGCCGCCTCGACCACCACGATGCCGAGCGCCAGCCCCGAGATGATGCGGTTGCGGCGCGGGAAATGGCGCGCCTGCGGCTCGGTGCCGAGCGGCAATTCGGCGAGGATCGCGCCATCGCGCGCGAGCGCCTCGTGAAGCCCGCGATTCTCCTCGGGATAGACGATGTCGATGCCGCCGGCAACGACCGCGACCGAGCCCGTCTCGAGCGCTCCCAGATGGGCGGCAGCGTCGATCCCGCGGGCGAGACCGGAGACGACGACGATCCCCGCTTCGCCCAGCCCGGCGGCAAGATCGTGGGCGAGCCGGCGGCCATTGGCCGAGGCGTTGCGCGCGCCGACCACCGCGACCATCGGGGCAAGGATCAGCCTCGGAACCATCTCCGGGCGGCCGAGCACGGTCAGCACCGGCGGCGCGTCCTCGACCGCAGCGAGCGCGCTCGGATAGAGCGGTTCGCCCCAGCAGACCAGGCTCCCGCCGAGGCGTTCGATCGCCGCCAGTTCGGCCGCGGCGTCGCGGCGGGTCATCGCGACCGCCGGGCGCGCCCCCTGACGACCAGACAGTAGCGGCAGCGCGTCGAGCGCGGCCGCGGGTGAGCCGAAGCGGCGCAGCAAGGCGTAGAAGGTGACCGGCCCGACGCTTTCGCTCCGGCAGAGGCGCAGCCAGTCGAGGCGTTCCTGCGGTTCGAGTTCGCGTGCGGCCAGGGCTGCTCAGCCTTTTCCGAAGGAGATCCGGCTTTCGCTGCCGGCCAGTAGCCGTCGGATGTTGTCATGGTGGCGCAGGAGGACAAGCACCGCGATCAGGGCGATCACCCCGGCCCGCCGGGCATCGACCAGCACCGCGGCCAGCACTGGCGCGGCGACCGCGGCGACCAGAGCCGCCAGCGAGGAATAGCGGAAGATCGCTGCCATCGCCAGCCACAGCGCGAAAGCGGCGATCGCCACCGGCCACGCGATCACGAGCAAGACGCCGAGCGCTGTCGCCACCCCCTTGCCGCCGCGAAACCCTAGCCACACCGGGAACATATGGCCGATGACAACCGCAACTCCGGCGGCGAGCGCGGCCTCCCCGCTCCAGGCGCTGCCGATCAGCGCGGCGGCGACGCCTTTCGCGATATCAAACGCCACTGTCAGCGCGGCAACAGTCTTGTTGCCGGTGCGCAGGACATTGGTCGCGCCGATACTGCCGGAGCCGATCTGGCGGATGTCGCCGAGCCCGGCAAGGTGGGTCAAGACGAAACCGGACGGGATCGAGCCGAGCAGATAGCCGATCACGGCGGCGGCGATGATCGAGGTCATGGCGGACCTCCCTTGCTGTCGTTGCGAGCGAAGCGAAGCAATCTCGGGGATGAAGCGCAATCACCTTTCACCCATGGCGCACGAAGATTTCGCGGCCGTCGACAATTGTGCGTTCGACCCGGCCCTGCACCGGGCGGCCGTCGAACGGCGCGTTTTTCGATTTGGAGCGGAACTCGTCGGTGCGGATCTGCCACGGCGCATCGGGGTCGAAGGCGACCAGATCGGCCGGCGCGCCCGGCGCGAGGCGGCCGACCGCGAACCCTAGGATGCGCGCCGGGTTGATCGTCAGATGCCGCAGCACCTCGAGCAGGTCGAGGTGGCGGTTGTGATAGAGCTCGAGCGATAATGGCAGCAGCGTCTCCAACCCGACGATCCCGTAGCTCGCCGAGCTGAAAGGCAGGCGCTTCGAATCCTGGTCCCACGGCGCGTGGTCGCTGGCGATCGCGTCGATCGTGCCGTCGCGCAGCCCGTCGATGACGGCGCGGCGGTCGGCCTCGCTGCGCAGCGGCGGCGACAGCTTGGCAAAGGTCCGGTAATCGCCGATCGCGGTCTCGTTCAGCGCGAAATAGGGTGGCGCGGTGTCGCAGGTCACCGGCAGCCCGTTCGCCTTCGCGTAGCGGACCGCCGCGATCGATGCGGCGGTCGAGACATGCGCGGCGTGATACCGCGCGCCGGTAATCTCCACTAGGCGCAGATCGCGCTCGACCATGATCACCTCGGCCACCGGCGTGATCGCCGGCAGGCCGAGCCTTGTGGCGATCTCGCCCTCGGTGACCTCGCCCGCGCCAGCCAGGCTCGGTTCCTCGGGATGCTGGATGACCAGCTGGTCGAAGCTGCGGGCATAGGCCAGCACCCGGCGCATGACCAGCGCGTCGGCGATCGCCTTGACGCCGTCGGTGAAGCCGACCGCGCCATTGGCGGCGAGGAGGCCGATCTCGGTCAGCTCCCGCCCGAGGAGGCCCTTGGTCGCCGCGGCATAGGTGTGGATCTTGGCGAGCTTCACCTCGCGGGCGCGGCGGGCGAGGAACTCGACGACCGACACATCGTCGACCGGCGGCTCGGTATTGGGCAGCGCCACCATGGTCGTGACGCCGCCAGCCGCGGCGGCATGCCCGCCGCTCTCCATCGACTCCATGTGCTCGGCGCCGGGCTCGCGCAACTGCACCCGCATGTCGACCAGGCCCGGCGCGAGGCACAACCCGGCGAGATCGACGATCTCGACATCGTCGCCGACACCGTCGCCAATCCTTCGGCCGAGCACCGCGATCCGGTCGCCCTCGACCAACAGATCGCCCGGCATGTCAATCCCGCTCTCGGGATCGATGAGGCGGGCGTTGCGATAGAGGCGTCGCGGCGCTGTCAATCCGCGGCCCCATTAAGACTCGGCAGCGGGCGCCGGGTGTGGGTGGTGAACCTCATTGCTCCTCCACCCTCCCCGAATATCGGGGGCAGAGCATCTTGAAAGCCGGCGCCGCGAAGATGCCGCCACTTGCGCAATCCGCGTGAACAGGCATCTTGAACAGAGGGTAGCTTCCCAATCTGAGCGTGCCCTGATCGCAATTTGCCTCCGCACTGCTTTCGTGACCAAGGATCTCAAAGCTGGTTTGACGAATGCAATCCTCGGGCGACCAATCCGATCTTTGATTCACATAACCCTCATGGCATGCCTTCACGATGTCCGGCTCGGTGAATTTTGCCCTCGCCCGCGCGTGCGTGGTGTTGACGCCGGTAATTTCGATAACCGTCGCTGGTGGTCTCACGCAGCTTTCTTGTAACTCGGCACTGGATGCCGTCGCGACAAAAAGGATGAGAGAGATCACGAAGATGAGCGATCTCCATTGGAAAGTGGATGCCTCATCGAAGTCGTAGCGCTGGGCCATATCTTGTCCACTTCACTGCACCGGCGGGTTGTTGCCGAAGGCGCCGGTCAGGATTTCGAGGCAGGCCATGCGCACCGCCACACCCATCTCGACCTGCTGGCGAATGAGGCTCCGATCGATGTCGTCGGCGACCTCGCTGCCGATCTCGACGCCTCGGTTCATCGGCCCGGGATGCATGATCAGCGCGTCGGGCTTGGCCAGCTTGAGCTTGTCGTAATCGAGCCCGAAGAAATGGAAATATTCGCGGGTCGACGGGATGAAGGAGCCGTGCATCCGCTCCAACTGCAACCGCAGCATCATGATGATGTCGACGTCCTTGAGCCCGGCCGCCATGTCGTGGAACACCTCGACGCCGAGGCGCTCGATCGCGGCCGGCAGGAGCGTGCGCGGCGCCACCACCCGCACCCGCGCGCCCATCGCGTTCAAGAGCGCGATGTTGGAGCGCGCGACCCGGCTGTGCAGCACGTCGCCGCAGATCGCCACGGTAAGACCGCCGAGCCGGCCCTTCCTACGGCGGATCGTCAGCGCGTCGAGCAAGGCCTGGGTCGGGTGCTCGTGGCCGCCGTCGCCGGCGTTGATGACCGCGCAGTCGACCTTTTCCGAGAGCAGCTGCACGGCGCCCGATTCGGGATGGCGCACGACCAGCACATCGGGGTGCATCGCGTTCAGGGTCATCGCCGTGTCGATCAGTGTCTCGCCCTTGCGCATCGCGCTGACCGCGACCGCCATGTTGATGACGTCGGCACCGAGCCGTTTGCCGGCGACCTCGAACGAGGTGCGGGTGCGGGTCGAGTTCTCGAAAAAACAGTTGATCAGCGTGCGGCCGCGCAGTGTCGCGCGTTTCTTGTCGGCCTGGCGGCTCAGCTCGACATAGCCGTCGGCGAGATCGAGGATGTGCTCGATGTCCTCGCGGCTCAGCCCGTCAATGCCGAGCAGATGCCGGTGCGCGAACACATATTCCTGCATGAGCCGGGGACTATAGGGACGCGCCGCGGGGGCGGCAAGACCGGGACAACCGGCGACTCAGCTCGCCAGCCTCCAGCGGACCGCCTCGCCGGCGCGGAATGGGGTGACGGCGCCGTCGCCTTCGCCGACGCGCTCCGGCAGGGTCCAGGTCTGGCGGCGCAGGATCACCCGGCCCTCGTTGACCGGCAGCCGGTAGAAGGCCGGTCCGTTCAGCGCGGCGAAGGCTTCGAAATGCTCGAGCGCGCCCTCTTCCTCGAACACCTCGGCATAGAGTTCGAGCGCAGCCGGCGCGGTGAAGATCCCGGCGCAGCCGCACGCGGTCTCCTTAGTCGGGACCGCGTGCGGGGCGCTGTCGGTACCGAGAAAGAAGGCCGAGTTCCCCGAGGTCGCCGCACGGCGCAACGCAAGACGGTGCTTTTCTCGCTTGGCGATCGGCAGGCAATAGAGATGCGGCCGGATGCCGCCGGCAAAGATCGCGTTGCGGTTGATGATCAGGTGATGGGCGGTGATCGTCGCCGCCAGATTGGCATCGGCGGCGCCGACATAGGCGACCGCTTCCGCGGTCGTGACGTGCTCCAACACGATGCGCAGCTCGGGCAGCCGTCGGCGCAGCGGGTCGAGCACGCGCTCGATAAACACCGCCTCGCGGTCGAAGATGTCGATCGCGGGATCGGTCGCCTCGCCATGGATCAACAGCGGCATGCCCAACGCCGCCATGCGTTCGAGCACCGGCATCACTCGGCCGATGTCGGTGACGCCGTGCGCCGAATGCGTCGTCGCATGCGCCGGGTAGAGCTTGACCGCGGCGAAGAGGCCTTCCTCATAGCCGCGCGCGACCTCATCGGCATCGCTCGTATCGGTCAGATAGCAGGTCATCAGCGGGGTGAATTTGGCCCCGCGCGGCAGCGCGGCGATAATGCGGCCGCGATAGGCGCGCGCCGCCGCGACATCGCTGACCGGCGGCACCAGGTTCGGCATGACGACCGCGCGGGCGAACTGGCGAGCGGTGAACGGCAGCACGGCGCGCAGCATCGCGCCGTCGCGGAAATGGACGTGCCAGTCATCGGGGCGGCGGATGGTGAGCGTGTCGGTCATGGCTGTGCGGAGGTGGCGCGTAATACCCATATCAGGATAGAGCGCGGCGCGGCGGCTTGCTATCGTCGCCGGTGGCGCGATTTGAGGAGATGGTGATGACTGGGTGCATCGTCGGGTGGGCGCACACCAAGTTCGGCAAGCATGACGGGCGCGACGTCGAATCGCTGATCGTCGAGGTGGCGGAGGGCGCCTTGGCCGATGCCGGGATTGCCGCCGCCGACATCGACCAGGTTTTTCTCGGCACGATGAACGGCGGCTTCGTGAAGCAGGAGTTTCCCGCGTCGCTGGTGTTCCAGGCCGACCCGGCGTTTCGCTTCAAGCCGGCGACGCGGGTCGAGAACGCCTGCGCCACGGGCTCCGCGGCGATCCATATGGGGCTCAACACGATCGCGGCCGGCACGGCCCGCCTCGTACTCGTCGTCGGCGTCGAGAAGATGACGGAGGTCTCGGGCGCCGAGGTCAACGATCTGCTGCTGCGCGCCTCGTACCGTAAGGAAGAGGACCAGATCGAGGGCGGTTTCGCCGGGATTTTCGGCCAGATCGCGCAGAAATATTTCCAGCGCTACGGCGACCAGTCCGACGCGCTGGCGCGCATTGCGGCAAAGAACCACAAGAACGGCGTCGCCAACCCGCTGGCGCAGATGCGCCGCGACCTCGGTTATGAGTTCTGCCGCACCATCTCGGACAAAAACCCGATCGTCGCCGGGCCGTTGAAGCGCACCGATTGCTCCTTGGTGTCGGACGGCGCGGCGGCGGTGGTGTTGGCCGACACCGCGACGGCGCTGTCGCTGAAGAAGGCGGTGGCGTTTCGCGCCGCCGAGCAGGTCAACGATTTCCTGCCGATGAGCCGGCGCGACATCCTCGCGTTCGATGGCCCGGCGCTTGCTTGGAAAAAGGCATTGGCCGCCGCCCGGCTCGACCTCGACGACCTCGACCTGGTCGAGACCCATGACTGCTTCACGATCGCCGAGCTGATCGAATATGAGGCGATGGGCCTCGCGCCGCAGGGCGAGGGCGCGCGCGCGATCCTCGAAGGCTGGACTGAGAAGGACGGCAAATTGCCGGTCAACCCGTCGGGCGGGCTCAAATCGAAGGGCCATCCGGTCGGCGCGACTGGCGTCTCGATGCATGTGCTGGCCGCGATGCAGGTGACCGGGCAGGCCGGCGACATGCAAATCCCGGGCGCCTCGCTCGCCGGCATTCTCAACATGGGGGGCGCGGCGGTCGCGAATTTCGTCAGCATTCTCGAACCGCTGCGGCGCTGAACCGGCGCTCCTGCTGGAACCAAAAGCGCAATTGCGCCATAGTCTTGGCTGACCGGCTCCGCGCTGTCCCGGCGCGCGTGCTGATGGGGGTGGGGGGTTATGCGGGACATCGTGATCGCCCGGCGCGCCCTGCTGGCGCTGGCCGCCGGTACCGCCGCGGGCATTTGGCCGAGATGCCTGCTCACTGCGCAACCGCCGGGTCGAGGCGGTCCGCACCGATTGCCGAGGCATCCCCGCATGGTCGCGCTCGATCCCGGACATGGCGGGGTCGATCCCGGCGCCATCAGCCCGCATGGGATCTATGAGAAGAGCCTCACCCTCGCGACCGCGCGCGAGTTGGCGCGACAGCTCGATCTGACCGGCCGCTATCGCACGGTGCTGACACGGCGCGGCGATACTTTCGTGTCGCTGCGCCAACGCATTACGCGGGCGCGCGCGGCGCATGCCGAGTTGTTCGTGTCGATCCATGCCGATGCGCTGCCTGACAGCGCGATTCGAGGCCTGTCGGTCTACACCTTATCGAGCGAGGCCTCCGACCGCGATACCGCAGTTCTCGCCAAGCGCGAGAACAGGGACGATTTCCTCGCCGGGGTGCGCCTGTCGCACCGACCGCGCGAGATCGGCGCAATCCTCTTCGACCTGGCGCGCCGGCAGACTGACAACCGGTCGCTGACATTGGCGCAGGCGATCGTCAGGGAGCTTGGCCACACCGTGACACTGCTCGAGCGACCGCGCCGCGCCGCCGGATTTGCCGTGCTGACTGCGCCCGATATTCCCTCGGCGCTGGTCGAGCTAGGTTGCCTGTCCAACCCCGAGGAGGAACGACTGTTGCGCCAGCGCGCCCATCAGCAGCGTCTTGCGCAGGGGCTGGCGCGCGCCATCGACGATTTTTTCGCGGCCCCGGTCGCTGCCTGAAAACCGTCGTTGCGACAAACGCGGCGACGCAGCAATCTTGATGAACCCGACCCAATTGGCATGAATTTGGCGTCGCCGCGCTCGCAACGACACTGAAGGGAATCGGACAATGCAACTGGTGGAAACAAAGCGCGAGGGCAGCCCCGCCGATCTCGCGCAATGGCAAGCGCGGGTCGATCTGGCGGCAGCACATCGGCTCGCGGTCGGCCATGGGTTCAGCGAGGGCATCTTCAACCATTTCACCTTGGCGGTGCCGGGCATGGACGATCGCTACTACCAGATCCCGTTCGGGCTGCACTGGTCGGAGGTGACCGCGAGCTGCTTGATGGAGGTCGGCTATGATGGCGCGGTGCTGAGCGGGGAGGGCGAGGTCGAGCGCTCGGCCTTCTGCATCCACGCGCCGATCCATCGCCTGATCCCGAAGCACGCCTGCGTGCTGCACACCCACATGCCGTTCGCCGGCGCGCTGGCGCGCCTCGCTGAGCCGCGCCTCGCCGCCATCGGCCAGACCGAGATCGGGTTTCTCGACAGCATCGCCTATGACGAGGACTATGCCGGCATCGCCTTCGATCCGGCCGAAGGCGAGCGGCTGGCGCGGGTACTGGGCCCGGACTGCTCGGTGCTGGTGATGGCCAGTCACGGCGTCATCGCCTGCGGCGAGACAGTCGCAGAAGCCTATGACCGTCTCTACTATTTCGAGCGGGCCTGCCAGGTGCAGCTCTACGCGATGTGGACCGGGCGCCCGCTCAAGGAGGTGCCAGCGCATATTGTGGCGCGCACCTTGCGGCAGGGTGCGGCGTCGCCGGTCTATGGCGGTAAGCCGGCCTGCGAGCACCATTTCGCCGCGTTGAGGCGGCTGCTCGACAAAAGCGAGCCGGATTACGCCGAGTGACCGCACTCGATCCGGGACGCGGGCGAAAAGCCAAAACGCCAAGGTGCGCCGAGGCCGCGCCGATGTTATATCCTATGGCATGGTTCTGGCGTCCCGGCCGTGACCCAGGGCGTTGCAACGACAGCGTCATGACCGGCGAAGACAATGCGGCGCCGGCTGCGAACCCACTTGGCGGCAGGAATGTAATGAGATGGCCAATCCGCTGAGGACGCTCCAAGAGTACGGGCAATCGGTGTGGCTCGACTTTGTCAGCCGCGAGCTGTTGAAGAGCGGCGAGCTCGGCCGGCTGATCGCCGAGGACGGGCTGAGGGGCGTCACCTCGAACCCGTCGATCTTCGAGAAGGCGATCGGGCATGGCGACGATTATGACGAGTTGATCGCTGCCGCCGAGGCGGCGGGCGATCTCGACCCGGGCGCCCTGTTCGAGGATCTGGCGATCCGCGACATCCAGGAGGGCGCCGACGCGCTGAACCGGGTCTATGACCAGACGCAGCACCGCGACGGTTATATCTCGATCGAGGTGTCGCCCTATCTGGCGATGCAGACCCGCGAGACGATCGAGGAGGCGCGCCGGCTCTGGCATAACGTCGGCCGGCGCAACCTGATGGTCAAGGTTCCCGCCACCGGGCCCGGGCTCCCGGCGATCCGCACGCTGATCGGCGAGGGCATCAACGTCAACATCACCTTGTTGTTCTCCCAGAAGGTCTATGCCGAGGTTGCCGACGCCTATATCGGCGGCCTCGAGGATCTCGTCGCCAAGGGTGGCGATCCGCACAACATCGCGAGCGTCGCGAGCTTCTTCGTCAGCCGCATCGACACGCTGGTCGACGAGGCGCTCGACAAGCGCATTGCCGGGGCCACGGATCCCGGCGAAAAGCAGCGTCTCGCCGCGCTCAAGGGCAAGGTGGCGATTGCCAATGCCAAGCTCGCCTACCGCCTTTACCAGGAGCTCTTCGGCAACGAGCGCTGGCAGCGTCTGGCGCAGCAGGGGGCGCAGACGCAACGCCTGTTGTGGGCGAGCACCGGCACCAAGAACAAGGCCTACAGCGATGTGCTTTATGTCGAGGAGCTGATCGGATCGGACACCGTCAACACGATCCCGCCGGCGACGATGGACGCTTTTCGCGACCACGGCCGAGTGCGCGCGAGCCTCGAAGAGGATGTCGGGGGGGCGCAGGCGGTCATGACAGCCCTGGCAGGCGCCGGGATCTCGATCGACGCGATCACCGCGCGCCTTGTCGAGGACGGGGTGCGGCTCTTTGCCGATGCGGCCGACCAGCTTTACGCTTCGGTGCAGAAGAAGCGCCGCGCGGTACTCGGCAGCAAGCTCAACGCGATGACCTACAAGCTGCCGAAGGATTTGCCGGAGGCGGTGGATGCAGCGCTCGAAGATTGGCGCAGCCAGGGCAAGGTCCGTCGTCTGTGGGCGGGCGACGCGTCGCTGTGGACCGCGACGGACGAGGGCCAATGGCTCGGCTGGCTCACCATCGTCGATGGGCAGCTTAAGGCAGCGGGCCATCTGGAGGCGTTCGCGGCCGAGGTAAAGCGCGCCGGGTTTACCGACATCTTGCTGCTCGGCATGGGCGGATCGAGCCTCGGCCCCGAGGTGCTGGCGCAAAGCTTTGGCAGCCGACCGGGCTTCCCGCGATTGCAAATCGTCGACTCGACTGATCCTGCGCAGCTCAGGCGGATCGAAGGCTCTGTCGACCTGAAGCGGACGCTGTTCATCGTTTCGAGCAAATCGGGCAGTACGCTCGAACCCAATATCTTCAAGCAATATTTCTACGAGCGCGCCGCCGCGGCGCTCGGCGAGGCGGCAGCGGCAGCGCATTTTGTCGCGATTACCGACCCCGGCTCCTCGGTCGAGAAGCTGGCGCAGGCGCAAGGGTTGCGGGGCGTGTTTCACGGCATGCCTACGATCGGCGGCCGCTATTCCGTCTTGTCGGATTTCGGCATGGTGCCGGCAGCGGCGATCGGCATCGAAACCGGCGATTTTCTCGAACGGGCGGCCGAGATGGTGCGCTCCTGCACCGCGAGCGCGCCGCCGGTCGAGAACCCCGGGGTCATCCTCGGTGCGATCCTCGGCGTCGCGGCGCGCCACGGGCGCGACAAGCTGACGATCATCACCTCGCCCGGGGTTGCCTCGCTGGGCGCCTGGCTGGAGCAGCTTCTTGCCGAATCGACCGGAAAACTGGGGCGCGGCATCGTCCCGGTCGACGCCGAACCGGTAGGCGCCCCGGCGGTCTATGGCGCCGATCGCTTGTTCGCCTATCTGCGGCTCTTGTCCGACCAGGATGGCGGGCATGAGGCGGCCGTCGTCGCCCTCGAAGCCGCCGGGCAGCCGGTGGTGCGGATTACCGTCTCGGAGGCCATGCAGCTCGGGCAGGAATTCTTTCGCTGGGAGATGGCGACAGCCGTCGCCGGCTCGATCCTCGGGATAAACCCGTTCGACCAGCCCGATGTCGAGGCGCAGAAGGTCAAGACGCGCGAGCTGACCGCGGCTTATGAAAAATCGGGCGCGCTGCCGCCGGAAACGCCGTTCGCGGTCGCCGACGGGATCGCCCTGTTCGCCGACCCGGCGAACGCGGCGGCGCTCAAATCCACCGCAACCAGCCTTGCCGGCGTGCTCAAGGCGCATCTCGGCCGGGCCAGCGCCGGCGATTATGTCGCGCTGCTCGCCTATATCGACCGCAATCGGTCACATACCGCGGCGTTGCAGGCGATGCGGCGCGTGATCCGGGACCGGCTGCGAACCGCGACCTGCCTCGGCTTTGGGCCGCGCTTTCTGCATTCGACCGGGCAGGCCTATAAGGGCGGCCCGAACAGCGGCGTGTTCGTCCAGATCACCTGCGAGGATGCCGCCGATCTCGCGGTTCCCGGACAGGCCTACAGCTTTGGCGTGGTCAAGGCGGCGCAGGCGCGCGGCGATCTTGATGTGCTGGCCGAGCGCGGCCGGCGGCTCTTGCGCGTGCATCTGCCGGCCGATCTCGATGCCGGCCTGAAGACGCTCGCCCGCGCCCTCGAACAGGCGCTGACGTGATGGATTTCACTACTGGCAACAGGAGAGCCGCATGCAGCTCGGGATGATCGGCCTCGGCCGGATGGGCGGCAACATCGTGCGGCGGCTGATGGGCGCGGGCCACCGCTGCGTCGTCTACGACAAGAGCGCCGATGCCGTGCACGGTCTGGCGGATGAAGGGGCGGCGCCGAGCCGGGACCTTGCTGATTTTGTCCGTCAGCTCGACAAGCCGCGCGCGGTCTGGGTCATGCTACCGGCGGGTGGGATCACCCATGGCACGATCGTCGAGCTGTCCGGCCTGCTCGATCCCGGCGATATCCTGATCGACGGCGGCAACTCGTTCTTCCAGGACGATGTGCGCCACGCCGAGATGCTGAACGCGAAGAAGATCCGTTATCTCGATGTCGGCACGTCGGGCGGCGTATGGGGTCTGGAGCGCGGCTATTGCATGATGATCGGCGGTGACAAGGATGCCGCCGAGCATCTCGACCCGATCTTCGCCGCACTGGCACCCGGCCTCGGCTCGATCGAGCGCACGCCGGGACGCGAGGGCAGGAACAAGCGGGCCGAGCAGGGCTACCTCTATTGCGGGCCGGCCGGCGCCGGGCATTTCGTCAAGATGGTCCATAACGGCGTCGAATACGGGCTGATGCAGGCCTATGCCGAGGGGTTCGACATCCTGAAAAACGTCAACTCGCCAGCGGTCCCGGAGAACCGGCGGTACAAGCTCGACCTTGCCGATATCGCCGAAGTCTGGCGGCGCGGCAGCGTGGTGTCTTCCTGGCTGCTTGACCTGTCCGCGATCGCCTTGGCCGAAGATGTCGAGCTCAGCGAGTTCTCCGGATATGTCGAGGATTCGGGCGAAGGGCGCTGGACGATCCAGGCGGCAATCGAGCAAGCGGTGCCGGCCGAGGTATTGTCGGCGGCGCTCTACACCCGCTTTCGTTCGCGCCAGGACCACACCTTCGCCGAGCGCATCCTGTCGGCGATGCGCAAGCAGTTCGGCGGTCACCAGGAACCGCCAAAGGGATAAGTCCGATGGACAGCACGCATGCTTCGCCGGCCGCCCGGGTCGGGCACGGCCACCGGGCGCCGCCGTGCGCGATGGTGATTTTCGGCGCCAGCGGCGACCTGACCAAACGTCTTTTGATGCCCGGGCTGTACAATCTGTCCAAGGCGCGCCGGCTGTCGGACGGCTTTGCGGTGATCGGCGTCGACCGCTCGGAATGGTCGGAAGAGGATTTCCGCGCGCATCTCGCGGAAGGCGTGCAAAGCTTTGTCTCGGACACTGGGAACGCTACGGGTGGTTCGGAGCCATTCGACTCGGACTGCTGGGATTTCATCGCCTCGCGGATGACGCATATCGACGGTGACGCCACAAGCCCCGAGATCAGCGCCCTGCTCGCGAAGAAGCTCAAAGAAGTCGAAGCGAAATTCGCAACCGGCGGCAACGTGATTTTCTATCTAGCCGTCGCAAGCGCGCTATTCGCGCCGATCGTCGAGCGGCTCGCCGAAGCCGGGCTTACCGAGGAGAAGGACGGCTGCTGGCGGCGCGTCATCATCGAGAAGCCGTTCGGCACTGATCTCGCCTCGGCGCACGCGCTCGATGCCCGGCTGCTCAATGTGATTTCGGAGTCGCAGATCTATCGGATGGACCATTTTCTCGGCAAGGAGACGGTCCAGAACATCATGGTGTTGCGCTTCGCCAACGGTATTTTCGAGCCGCTGTGGAACCGCGACCACATCGACCATGTCCAGATCACGGTCGCCGAGACTGTCGGGGTCGAGCGTCGTGCGGCGTTCTACGAGGCGACCGGCGCGATGCGCGACATGGTCCCGAACCACGTCTTCCAGCTGCTGAGCCTGGTCGCGATGGAGCCACCCAACTCGTTTGGCGCGGACGCCGTGCGCACCGAGAAGGACAAGGTGCTCGAAGCCGTGCTGCCGCTTACCGGCGACGAGGTGCTGCGCAATGCCGTGCGCGGGCAATACACCGCCGGCATCGTGCGCGGCCATCCGGTAAAAGCCTATCGCGAAGAGGAGGGCGTCGCGCCCGACAGCACGACCGAGACGTATGTCGCGATGCGGCTCGGGATCGACAATTGGCGCTGGGCCGATGTGCCCTTCTACCTGCGAACGGGCAAATCGCTGACCCGGCGCACGACCGAGATCGCGATCCAATTCAAGCGGGTGCCGTTCGCTCTGTTCCGCGATACCCCAGTTGACACGCTCACCCCGAATGTCCTGGTCTTGCAACTCCAGCCGGATGAGGGGATATCGCTGCAATTCGGCGCAAAACAGCCGGGACCGGAGATCCGCCTTGGCGCCGTGCGCATGGATTTCAAATATCGCGACTACTTCCACACCGAGCCGAGCACCGGCTACGAAACCCTGGTCTACGACTGCATGATCGGCGACGCGACGCTGTTCCAGCGCGCCGACAGCGTCGAGGCCGGCTGGGCGGTCGTGCAGCCGGTCCTCGATCTTTGGCAGAATGACAAGACCGCGCCGCTCGAGTTCTACCCCGCCGGGACAGCCGGCCCGGACGCTGCCGAGCAGCTCTTGTGGCGCAGCGGCCGCAAATGGCGGCCGATCAGCTGACCCGGATGACCCGCCCGCTGATCGTCGCACCGTCTATTCTCTCGGCCGATTTCGCGCGCCTCGGCGAGGAGGTGCGGGCGGCCGTCGCGGCCGGCGCCGACTGGATCCATGTCGATGTGATGGACGGGCGCTTTGTGCCAAACCTGACGATCGGCCCGGTGGTTGTCGAAGCCGTGCGAAGGGTGACCGCAAAGCCGCTCGACGTGCATCTGATGATCGTCGAGCCGGAGCGCTATCTCGATGATTTTGCCCGCGCCGGCGCCGACCACATCCTGGTGCATTGCGAGCCCAGCTCGACCGTGCATCTTCACCGCACGCTGTCGCACATTCGCGATCTCGGCAAGGTCGCCGGCACGGTGCTCAACCCGGCGACGCCGCTGATGCAGATCGAGGAGATCCTCGATCTGTGCGGCATCGTTCTGGTGATGACGGTCAACCCGGGCTTTGGCGGGCAGAAGTTCCTGCCGTCTATGCTGCCGAAAATCCGCGCCTTGCGGCGGCTGTGCGACGAGCGGGGGCTCGATCCGATCATCGAGGTCGATGGCGGGCTGAGCGGCGACAATGCCTGGCAGGTGATCGAGGCCGGGGCGACCGCGATCGTCGCCGGCTCGGCGGTGTTCGGCGCCGCGGACTACGCCGCGGCGATATCGGCGATCCGCCATTCGCCGCCGCCCCTTGGTGATTGAGCCGCGCGGAATGAGCTTGGACCGTGATCACCTGAAGAGCGCCGCGGCCAAACGTGCGGTCGAGTTCGTCGAGAGCGGGATGGTCATTGGTCTCGGCACCGGCTCGACCGCCGACTTTGTTGTCGAAGAGCTGGCGGCGCGGGTGGCGCGCGGGCTCGCCATCGTTGCCATTCCAACCTCCGAGCACACGGCCGGTTTGGCGCGACGCCTCGGCATTCCGCTCGCCAGCTTCAGCGAACACAGCCGGATCGATCTCGCGATCGACGGCGCCGACGAGGTAGAGCGTGCGACCCTCGATTTGATCAAGGGCCGCGGCGGCGCACTGTTGCGCGAGAAGATCGTGGCGGCGGCGAGTCAGCGCTTTATCGTCGTGGTCGATCAGGAAAAGCTCGTCGACCGGCTCGGCGAGCACATGCCGGTTCCGGTCGAGGTGGCACAATTCGGCTGGCAGGCCACCGCGGCGGCGCTCGAGAACCTTGGCGCGGAAGCCGAGCTGCGGCAGGACGGCGGCCAGCCCTTTGTGACCGATGGCGGGAACTTCATTGTCGACTGCCATTTCGGCCCGATCGTCAACCCGCAGCATACCGAGCGGCTGGTCAAGATGACGGTCGGGGTCGTCGAAAGCGGGCTCTTCATCGGACGCAGCTCCGCCGTGATCGTCGCCACCGACAGCGGGGTCGACATCATGACTTGTCCCGGAGGGAAAATGCGATGAGGCGGATCTCGCTGGTCATCACGGATGTCGACGGCACCCTGGTGACGCACGACAAGGTGCTGACCCCGCGCGCCATCGCGGCCGTGCGGCGGCTGCATGAGAACGCCATCGGCTTTTCGATATGCAGCAGCCGGCCGCCCTTTGGGCTGCGCATGATGATCGAACCGCTGCAGTTGACGCTGCCCTTCGGCGGCTATAATGCCGGCGCCATCGTCGAGCCCGATCTGCCCGATCTGCCCATCGTCGAGCAAAAGCTGATCCCGCCCGATGCCGCCAGGGAAGCGGTGAGCACCTTTCAGCAGCATCAGATCGACTGCTGGGTATTTACCGGCAATCAATGGCTGATCGCCAACCCGTCCGGTGCTCACGTCGATCACGAGACCCACACGGTCCAGACCGCGCCGACCGTTGTCCCGGCTTTCGAAGACACGCATTTTCAAGCGGTCGGCAAGATTGTCGGACCGAGCGACGATCATCCCAAGGTCGCCCGGCTCGTCGATCTCCTCCAGACCGCGCTCGGCGGGCGCGCAAGCGTCGGCCGCTCGCAAGCCTATTATTGCGATGTGATCCCGCCCGGCATCGACAAGGGGCGCCTTGTCGAATTTCTTGCCGAGCGCCTCTCCATTCCGCAGTCGGAAATTCTCGTTCTCGGCGATATGGAGAACGACCTCGAAATGTTCCGCAAGGCCGGGTTTGCCGTCGCCATGGGCAATGCGACGGACGAGGTCAAGCGCGCCGCGCACGCCACGACCTTGTCGAACGAGGAAGACGGCTTCGCGGTGGCTATCGAGCGCCACGTCTTCGGCGACTGAGCACAGCAGCGCCGAAGACGGCCGGCGTCAGCCTTGCAACACAACAGGGTCGGGGAGGCCGCGGCGCCGGCATGCCGCCAACAGCGTGTTGCCCAACAGGCAGGCGATCGTCATCGGCCCGACCCCACCCGGCACCGGCGTGATCGCCCCGGCGATAGGGCGGGCGGCGGCGAAATCGACATCGCCAACGAGCCGCACCCGATGGTCGCTCAGGGCGATTCGATGGATCCCGACATCGATTATGGTGGCGCCGGGCTTTATCCAATCCGCCGTAACCAGTGCCGGGCGGCCAGTGGCCGCGACCAGGATGTCGGCCTGCCGGCAGATCGCCGCGGCGTCGCTCGATTTGGAATGCGCCACCGTCACGGTGCAGTCGGCCGCCAGCAACAGCGCTGCGACCGGCCGGCCGACGATCTGCGAGCGGCCGAGCACGACCGCCGCCGCACCCGACAAATCGGCGTGGACGCTCCTCAGCAATAGCAGGACGCCTTGCGGCGTGCACGGGACGAGGCCGGGTTCGCCGCGCCATAAATGCCCGACATTCACGGGGTGAAAGCCGTCGACGTCTTTTGCCGGATCGAGCGCGGCCATCACTTGTTGCGAACCGATGCCGCACGGCAGCGGCAGCTGTACGAGGATGCCGTCGACCCGGTCATCGGCGTTGAGCCTGGTTACTAAATCTAGGATCGCAGGCACACCGGCATCCGCGGCCAGGCAATATTCGAACGAGGCGATCCCAGCTGCGGCGCAGGCGCGGGCTTTGCTGCGAACATAGATTTGGCTCGCCGGATCGTCGCCGATCAGGATCGCGGCGAGACCGGCGGTGATCCGATGGCGCTCGCGCAGGCCAGCCGCTGCGTCGGCGATCCGCTGCCGCAGAGCGGCTGCGATCTTCTTGCCGTCAATGACGGTTGCTTCGGTCACCGCCTGCCATTCCCTTCGCTTAAATCCACATCTATTGGGTCGCCTGGTGCAGGTAGGCCAGCAGGTCGGTGATCTGCGTGTCGTCCTTGATGCCCGGAAACGCCATTTTATCGCCCGGGATGAATGCTTTCGGATCGCGCAGGTATTTTGTCACCGTGTCATCGTCCCAGACGACGCCCGCATCCTTCATCGCTCCCGAGTAGGTATAATTGTCGACGGTCCCCGCCTTCCGCCCGAATAACCCGTGCAAACTGGGTCCGACCATGTTCTTGCCAGCTTCGAGCGAGTGGCAGATCTTGCATCTGTTGAAAACCGTCTGGCCGGCGGCGACATCCGCCGCGACGCTCGGCCTGGGTGCCACAAGCATCACGAACAGCAGAGTTGTCACAAGTCGCACGTCGCTCACTCGCTGCTGGGGCCGGCGCGCAGCGTACCGGCAAGATAAGCCATATCGCTTGCCGGCTGATCTCCGGCAAAGCTCAGCGCCACCTCGCCAATCCCGGCGTCGCGGAACTGCGACAGCTGGGCAAGGCAGTCCTCGGCGGTGCCGGCAATCGCGAACGCGTCGACATAGCGCCCATCGAGCACCCTATCGGCCGGCTCGCCGCGGCGCAGCCGATCGAGAGCGCCGACGACCTCAGCCTTGCTGATGCCGCTATGCCGCACGATCTCCTGGCGCAGCGCCGGCCAGTCGTCGCCGACCGGCCAGAATGCCATCAGCATGCCGGAGATCGCGTCCATCGCAAGATGTCGCGCCTCCTCCCGATCGGGCCGGATCGCACATGGTACGTATTGCACGATGGCGAGCGGCGGCCGACCGGAGGCAGCGCTGCTGTTTTGTACAAGGTCGATCGCGCGCTCGCTATAGCCGAGCGGGCACATGTTGGAGATGATCAGCCCGTCGGCCACCCGGCCGCATAATGCAAGGCTGCGGTCGCCCATTGAAGCCAGATAGATCGGCATATCGGGACGCGGTGGCCCGAAATGCAGCGCGACCAGGTCGACCGAGAAGACGCGGCCGCGATAGGTTAGCTCTTCGCCGCGAAGAAGTGTACACACAATATGGATCGTGTCGGCGACCGAGGCGAGTGGGCGGTAGGCAAAGCCCAGGCGCTCGATCCGAGCACCGACCCCGGAACCGATGCCGAGCACAGTGCGGCCCGGGGCGAGTTCGTCGAGTGCGGCGAATTCCATCGCGATCAGTGTCGGATGGTGCTGGTAGCAATTGACGATGCCAATGCCGAGCCCGATCCGCTCGGTCTTCAGCGCGCAGGCTGTAACCACCGGCAATATGCCACGGTGAAACGGGTTCTCGGCAAACCACAGCGCCGAAAAGCTGCCAGCCTCGGCGGCGACGGCGAGCTCGATCGCGCGCGACGGGTCGAGCTCCTGTGGCAGACGGACCGCGATCTGCGGTAGCTCCGGCATCTCGCTACCCCCTCACACGCCGCCGGGGCGCGGCGCCGTGCTCGCTTCCGAGAAATGGACGTGCACTACCCGCCAATCGCCCGCTTCCTTGCGGAATACCATCGTCGAGCGGGAGATGAACTCGGTACCGTAGCGCCGCGCCGCGGGGGGCGGCCCCGCACCGACCCATTCCGATTTCGTATGTCGCTCGCACCATACGGTTGCAAGGTCACCCGAGACGACCCCGCCGACATCGAACGGGGTCCAGTAGCTGCTCGCAACGTTGTTCTGGTAGAACCGCCACAACAGCGTCCAGTGCTCGCGGCCCTTGTAGGTATGGCCGTTGAGGTTGAAGAAGACCGCTTCCGGCGCGGCGCTCCAGATGTCCTGCAGTTTGATCCAGTCGAAGCGGGCATTGACGTCGAGGTATTCGTGCATCCGCTCGAGCACGCGCTGCCGGTCGGCGGCCGATCCGCCGACCAGCCGCTCGGGGTTTATCTCCGGCGCGGTCATCGGACGGCCTGCTGGAACGCTGCCCCGACCGTCCGACGAGAGCCGGGGGTCGCGAAAGGCGGATGGCGGATGTCGCGATCTCTGGTCATCATGCCTCTCCCGGTCGGGGGCCACGTCGCCTCACCGGCCTAATTTATACGTGCGAGTGGGTTCGGATGACGAATGTTTGCGCCTATTGCTGCCCTGCCTGCGGCGCGACCACACCGGCGGACCGGCCGATCTGGCGCTGCGCCTGCGGCTGCCATCTAAATCTCGCTCCCGGAAGCGGCCTTGCCCATGGCGACATCGCTGACGGCGATGCTTCGCTGTGGCGTTATCGGGAGGCGCTCGCACTGGGCTACCCGCCGCGCGTGTCGCTGGGCGAGGGCTGGACCCCGCTGGTTGAGCGACGCTGGGATGGCGTCCCGGTGCGCTTCAAGCTCGAATCGCAGATGCCCACGGGCTCCTTCAAGGACCGCGGCACCGCGGTGATGCTGAACCACCTGATCGAGGTCGGGGTCGGGCCGATCCACGAAGATTCCTCCGGTAATGCCGGTTCCTCGATCGCAACTTACGCGGCGGCGGCCGGGTTGCCGTGCCGGGTCTATGTCCCGGCCACGGCGCCGCGCGGCAAAATCGTGCAGATCGCCGCCGCTGGGGCCGAGGTGTGGGCGGTCCCAGGCACGCGGCAGGATGTGACCGAAGCGGCACTTGCCGCGGTCGGCAATAGCTTTTATGCCAGCCACAACTGGCAGCCGTTCTTTATCGAGGGGACCAAGACGCTCGCCTACGAGCTGTGGGAGCAGCTTGGTTTCCAGGCACCCGACAACATCCTGGTGCCGACCGGCTACGGCAGCAACATCCTCGGCCTCGACCGCGGCTTCGACGAATTGGAGCGCCGCGGCGAGATCACCCGCCGGCCTCGGCTCTTCGCCGTGCAGGCCGAGAATTGCGCCGCCTTCGCCGCCGCCTGGGCGGCCGATGCCGAGGGCTATGTGCCGTTCACGCCGGGAGCCACCGTCGCCGATGGCATCGCCAGCGTGAAACCGGTACGCACGGCAGAGGTGTTGAGGGCGCTGCGCCGCTCGCGAGGCGGCGTCGTCGCCGTGCCGGAAGCCGAAATCGCCCCGGCGCTTCGAGCTCTCGGCCGCCTCGGCCTCTTTGCCGAGCCGACCGCGGCGACAGGGGCTGCGGCATTGTCGCGGTTGTTGCGCGAGGGAACCATCCGGGCTGACGAGGCCACGATCGTCGTGCTCACCGGGCACGGCCTCAAGGCGACCGACACGATCGCCGAGATGCTGGGGGTCTGAAGCGACAGTCCCCCTCTTCCCCACTGGGGGAGAGGGATGGGGTGAGGGGGCAGGCTCGCGCCATTGATCGCCCGCAAGGACCCTCACCCGGCCGCCGTCATCGCCGGCGGTGATCCCCGTGGAGATTGACAGCAGCACGCGGCTCCCCTTCCATCGCGGCGATGGCCGACGCCCCCCGCCTCACCCAAGCCAAAGAGAAGAAGGAGCATGCCGTCCGCGACGAGCGCTTGGCACGAGCGTTGCGCGCGAATCTGCGACGCCGCAAAGAGCAGGCCCGTGCCCGCGCGCCGAAGGCGGGCGACCGGCCGGACGAGGCGGCCACTGACGACGAACCATCGGGTTAAGCGGCCACTTGAGCGCGATTGACCTCTCCCGTACAAGCAACCTGCACGGTTGGGTTCGCCCTTGGGGATTGCCTTCGGGGGTCGCGCCGGCCGTCGCCTGATGCGGCGGTCATCGCCGCCCGGAGCCGAAACGATGGACAGGATCCTGATCCGCGGGGGCGTGCCATTATCCGGCACGATCAAGATCGGCGGCGCCAAGAACGCCGCGCTGCCGCTGATGGTGGCGAGCCTATTGACCGCTGACTCTCTGGTCCTCGCCAATCTGCCCGATCTTGCCGACATCACGACGATGGCCAACCTTTTGGTGCAGCACGGCGTCGCGATTGGCATCCGTGCCCCCGATGAGCCCGGCGACTCGCCAGAACGCCCGGGCCGGGTGCTCGAACTCTCGGCGCGCCACATCAACTCGACGACCGCGCCCTACGATCTGGTCCGCAAGATGCGCGCCTCGTTCCTGGTGCTGGGGCCGCTGGTCGCGCGCTGCGGCCGCGCCCGCGTATCATTGCCGGGCGGCTGCGACATCGGTGTGCGGCCAGTCGATTTGCACATCAAGGGCTTGCAGCGCCTTGGCGCCGAGGTCGAACTGGCCGAGGGCTATATCGAAGCACGCGCCCCCAAGGGATTGCGCGGCGCCGAGATCGTGTTTCCCAGCGTCTCGGTCGGCGCCACCGAGAACCTGCTGATGGCCGCCACTCTTGCCGAGGGCGAGACGCTGCTGATCAACGCCGCGCGCGAGCCGGAGATCACCGACCTCGCTCACTGCCTCGTCGCGATGGGCGCACAGATCGACGGGATCGGCAGCGATCGCTTGGCGATCCGCGGCGTCGCGAGCCTGCACGGCGCCCGCCACATGGTCATCCCCGACCGCATCGAAACCGGCACCTATATGATGGCCGCCGCCGCTACCGGCGGCGAGGTGCGGCTCTTGGGCGGCCGGCTCGATCATGTCGAGGCGGTCCGCCGTGCCCTCGAAGGCGCCGAGGTGAACATCGCCGACGCGGGTGACGGCATCACCGTGCGCCGGCGCAACGGCCGAGTCGCCGGGGTCGATGTGATGACCGAGCCTTATCCCGGCTTCCCGACCGATCTGCAGGCACAAATCATGGTGCTGATGGCGATCGCTGAGGGCGCCTCGATGATCACCGAGACGATCTTCGAAAACCGCTTCATGCATGTCCCCGAGCTGGCCCGGATGGGGGCCAACATCACCGTGCACCAGGCCTCGGCTTTGGTGCGCGGTGTGCCGCGGCTGATGGGCGCGCCGGTGATGGCGACCGATTTGCGCGCCTCGGTGTCGCTGGTGCTCGCTGGCCTCGTCGCGGCGGGCGAGACGGTCGTTAACCGCGTCTACCACCTCGACCGCGGCTACGAACGGATCGAGGAAAAGCTCGCCGCCTGCGGCGCGCGGATCGAGAGGCTGCGCGGTTGATGGTGAAAGGGGGCCCGCCTGAGGCGGAACTGCGGCTGCGCGCCGAGGATGCCGAAGACCTTGCGGTGATCTCCGCCTGCTTGCAGGATGCACTCGTTTCGGTCCGCGATCTTGCCTACGATCGCGATGCGCGAGTGTTCGTGCTGGTCGCCAACCGCTTTCGCTGGGAGGGCGGCGTCGAGGCGGGGGCGGGCCGGCCGTTCGAGCGGACCCTTTGTGGGCTCGCCTTCGACGAGATCGATGGTGTGGTTTACCGTGGTTTTCACCGCAGTGAGGAGGACCGCATTCTGTCCCTGTTGGCGATCCGCCCGATCTCCGGGATCGGTCCGGGAAGCAGCCCCAATGGCGGCCCAATCGATCTCGAATTTGCCGGCGGCGCGACGCTCCGTCTGACCACCGCGACGATTCGCTGCCGCCTGCGCGACTTCGGCGAGCCTTGGCCAACCGTCTGGCAGCCGGGCCATCCGTTGGACCCGGCGGGATGAGGCCGCGTCGGCCAGCGCCGGGGGCTGCCGAAGCCCTGGTGATGGCGTTGCCGAACGGCCGCGTCCTCGGCGAGGTTATGCCACTGCTGCACCGCATCGGCATCGAGCCCGAACCGGCCTTTGCTGATCCGACGAGCCGCCAGCTCCGGTTTGCCACCTCGGATACGGGGCTCGATTTGATCCGCGTCCGCAGCTTCGATGTCGCGACCTTTGTGGCGTTTGGCGCAGCTCAACTTGGCGTCGCCGGCAATGACGTGCTGATGGAGTTCGATTATTCCGAAATATACGCCCCGCTCGATCTCGATATCGGGCATTGCCATATGGCCGTCGCGGCGCCGGCGGACCGGGGCGGCCACGAAGATCCGCGCAGTTGGAGCCACCTGCGGGTCGCCACCAAATATCCCGAGATCACGCGTCGGCACTTCGCGGCGCGCGGCGTCCAGGCCGAGTGCATCAAGTTGAACGGCGCGATCGAGATCGCCCCGCGCCTCGGGCTATGCCGGCATATCGTCGATCTGGTGCAGACCGGGGCGACGCTTAAGGCGAACGGCCTGGTCGAGATCGAACACATCGTTGATATCAGCTCACGCATGATCGTCAACCGTCCGGCGCTGAAAACCCGCCCGGAAGAGGTCGGAAGCTGGATCGAGCGGGTGCGGCAGGCCACCCTCGCCACCGGACACCCCGCCGCTGCAAGGTCAGGGCGACAAGCAATTGCGGCCGCGAGGCGTTGAGCCGCGCGGCCGCCCCCTATTCTCATGGCGCGAACCCCAGGGGCGGCCAACCGTAGGCGTCGACGCTGAGAGAGCCGTCCGTCGCGATCAGGTTGGTCCGCATCCGGCGGGCGACGAGCGGCGTGTCGATGGGCGACGCCGGAGCCCCGGACGCCGCCGGCTCGGATGCCGTGGCGCCGGCCGGGGTCGTGGCGCTGTAGGCTTCCCAGCATAGATTGCCCCAATCGGCGGCGAGGTAGAACCGCTCCATGTTGCCGCTATAGCCGCGGCGACTGTAATGCTCGCTGATGATGGTGTCGGTGATGATCTGCGTCAGGCCAAAGCCGCTCGCCGGATAGGCGACCGTCGCCCGGCAGGCTCGCGACCATTGATTGACGCTACGCCAGCCCTCGGAGCAATTCGGCGTCTGATTGTCGAACAGCCACCAATCGGCGAACCGCTGGATCGTATTCTGGCTGCCGTCCTGGGTGCAGCAAATGCGCGCTGTCGTGCCATCGGAGAGGTAAATTTCGCCGCCGTCGCCGTTTGCCGCGACAAAGCGGCCGTGCGGCGGGTAGGACCAGGTGTGGATGAAATAGCCCGCGCGGTCGGCGACGACCGTGTCGCCAGATTCTTCCTGGCTCCCCGCCGATCCGTCGGACAGGCGCCACCACATCCGGTCGCCGGCCTTTTGCGGGACCGGGGCGGCGCAGTTGATCGGTGGATTGCCATCCGGGCAGCGACTTTGTGCGAGGTAGACGGCAAGGTCAGGGATCGTGACCTGCGCGGATATGGAATCCGCGTTCCCTCCGCCGCAGGTGCCAAGGCTCACCGCCAGCGTGAAAAAATGCGCATTCGAGCCGCCAGCGCATCAACTACGCGAGGCCTAGGTCATGATATCGCCTGCGCCGGCGGCAGGACGTGCCATGGATCATCGCCGCGGCGGTGGGGCATTCCCGAAAACAGGTAGTGTCTCAGTTTCAATGTAACAGCCTTTGACGCGGCTATCGCGCTGGCCGCTTCGTAACTGAGACACTACCCGAAAACATAACAGGTCGAACCCGCGCGGTGGATCGCGCATAATATCGCGATGCCCGTGACCCTCAGCACCCGCGATCCCGGCTTCGAAGCGGCATTCCGCGCCTTGCTCGCGGCAAAGCGCGAGAGCGCGGCCGATGTCGACGACACCGTCGCCGCGATCATCGAGGATGTCGCTGCGCGCGGCGATGCGGCGCTCGTCGAATACACGCAGCGGTTCGACCGGGTCCGCCTCAGCCCCGATCACCTTCGGCTCTCGCCCGACGAGATCGTCGCCGGCGCGGATCGGGCGCCGCCCGAGACCGTCGCGACCCTGCGCCTTGCAGCCGAACGGATCGAGAGCTTTCACCGCCGCCAACTGCCGGTGGGGATCGACTACGTCGATGCGGTGGGCGTGCGGCTCGGCCAGCGCTGGCGGCCGATCGCCGCGGCCGGGCTTTATGTGCCGGGCGGCACCGCGTCCTATCCATCCTCGGTGCTGATGAACGCGATCCCCGCCAAGGTTGCCGGGGTCGAGCGGCTGGTCATGACGGTGCCGACGCCGGACGGGATCCTCAACCCGCTCGTCCTTGTCGCCGCCCGAATGGCCGGGATCACCGAAATCTATCGCATCGGCGGGGCGCAGGCGGTGGCGGCGCTGGCCTACGGCACCGTGACGATCGCCCCGGTCGACAAGATTGTGGGCCCGGGCAACGCCTACGTCGCGGCAGCGAAGCGGCGCGTCTTTGGCCGGGTCGGGATCGACATGATCGCCGGCCCCTCCGAGATCCTCATCCTGGCCGACCGGTACAACGACCCGGGCTGGATCGCGGCCGATCTTTTGTCGCAAGCCGAGCACGACCCTGCCGCCCAGGCCATCCTCATCGCCGACGATCGCGATTTCGCAAATGCGGTCGCAAGCGCCGTGACCCGCCACCTCGAGCGGTTGCCGCGGGCCGACATCGCGCGCGCCAGCTGGCAGGAGAGTGGCGCGATCATCCTGGTCGCTGATTGGCAGGAAGCGGTGGCGCTGGTCGACCGCATCGCGCCCGAGCACCTCGAACTGGCGATCGAGGACGCCGAGGCCGTGGCGCAGCAGGTGCACCATGCCGGAGCGATTTTTCTCGGCCGCCACACGCCCGAGGCGATCGGCGACTATATCGCCGGCCCCAATCACGTACTGCCGACGGCGCGCAGCGCTCGCTTCGCCTCGGGGCTCGGTGTCCTCGACTTTATGAAGCGCACGACCATCGTCGGCTGCGATGCGGCCAGCCTGGCCGCTCTCGCCCCGGCCGCGATCCGGCTGGCCGAAGCCGAGGGCCTGGATGCGCATGCCCTGTCGCTGGTGCTGAGGCTCGGCCATGAGTGAGGCTCCCGGGGTGCTACCGCAGCGAGTTGCCGCGATCACTCTCGACGAGCGCACCGTGGTGCGGCGCAGCCCCGCGATCGAGGACGAGCGCGAAGCGGCCATCACCGATCTCCTGAAGGACAATCGCTTCACCCCGCTGTCCGGCCGAGCCGGGCCGTTTCATCTCAATCTCGCCGTCGCGGAGAACCGGCTGGCGATGGAAATCCGGGCGGTCGGGGATGCGCTGGGGGCTGAACCGAGCGAGACGATTGTGCTGGCACTGGCGCCGTTCCGCCGGATCGTCAAGGACTATTTCCTGGTCTGCGAGAGCTATTATGGGGCGATCCGCGGCCATGGCTTGGCCCGGGTCGAAGCAATCGATGTCGGAAGGCGGTCGCTGCATGACGAGGGAGCGGCGCTGCTGATGGAGCAGCTCGCCGGCAAGGTGGCGATCGATTACGGCACCGCGCGCCGGCTGTTTACCTTGATCTGCGTGCTCCATTTGCGAGCATGAGCGGTCGAGCCGAAATGCGGCGCGGGATTTCCGCCGGTTACCGTTACCCCCGCGCACGCGGGGGTCCAGGGCAACGGCGATGGCGTCGGGCCCCTGGATTCCCGCTTTCGCGGGAATGACGGGATGGCGGCGCGCAAACCGATGTCGATGCTGGTGCTCGCCTCGGCGTCGCCGCGCCGGCTCGAACTGTTGCGTCAGGTCGGGATCGAACCCGACCGGATCGACCCGGCCGATATCGACGAGACGCCGGCGCGAGGCGAAATGCCGGTCGCCCATGTCGTGCGGCTGGCGGAGGCGAAGGCGCGCGCGGTGCAGCGACGCCATCCCGGTGCCTTCATCCTGGCTGCCGATACCGCGGTCGCCTGCGGCCGGCGCATCCTGCCCAAGGCCGAGGACGAGGCGAGCGCTCGGGCTTGCCTCACGCTGTTGTCCGGGAGGCGCCACCGCGTCTACGGCGGGATCGCTGTGATGAATCCAGCAGGCGAGATCGCGATCCGCCGGGTCGTCAGCCAGGTCGCCTTCAAGCGTCTGAGCGAGGTGGAGCTTGATGCTTATCTGACGAGCGGGGAGTGGCACGGCAAGGCCGGCGGCTATGCGATCCAGGGTTGCGCCGCCGCCTTCATTCCCTGGCTCGCCGGCTCCTACTCCAATGTCGTCGGCCTGCCGCTGTTCGAGACCGTGCAGCTGCTCGCCGGCCGTGGATATCGCCCCCGTTGCGCCGCGAGCTCCTAGTCAGCGCCGGGCCCGGCGAGTGGCGCGCCGCCTGGCTCGAAGACGGGCTCGTTACCGAGCTTTATGTCGAGCGCGGCGACACTCGGCCGGCGGGCGGCATCCATCTCGGCCGGGTCGTGCGGCGGGTAGCCGGGCTGGCCGCGGCGCTTGTCGATATCGGCGACGAGCGGCTCGGGTTTCTGCCGGCGCGCGCCGGTGCGGTCGCAGAGTTGAACGAGGGTGCCCCCGTTGTGGTCCAGATCCGCCGCGAGGCGCAGCGGGGCAAAGGCGCGTTGTTGTCGGCCCGCATCATGCCGCGCGACGGCCTGAGCGATCCGGCCGGGCTCGCCGCGCTTGTCGCCGGTCGCGATCCGCCGGTGCCGCTCGAGCCGGCGCCCGGTTTTGCGGCCGCGCTTGCGCTGCGCTTGCCGGGCGAACCGGAGCAGATCCTCGCCGACGATCCCGCCGTGTTGCGCGAACTGCGCGACGCGTTCCCCGCGGCCGATATCGCCCACCGCATCGTCGAGGAATGGCCGATCGATCTCGCTGATCTGTTCGACACCGCGTTGGCGCCGAGCCTCGCGGTGCCTGGCGGCGGCAGCCTTCACATCGAGGAAAGCCGCGCCGCGGTGCTGATCGACGTCGATACTGGAATGCCGGAGGCGGGATCGGCCGAGCGCGCCGCTCTGGCGGTGAACTGCGCCGCCGCGCTGGCGATCGCGCGCCAGTTGCGGCTGCGCCAGCTCGGCGGCGGGATCGTCGTCGATTTTGTCGGGCTCGACGGCCGACGGCCGCGCGAGCGGGTGCGTCAGGCGATGGCCGCCGCCCTGCTCGGCGATCCCGCGCAGCCCGAGGTTCTCGGCTGGACGCGGCTCGGCCATCTCGAAATCGTCCGCCCGCGCCGCTCGCGACCGTTCAGCGAGGGGATGCTGGAACCGCAAAGCATGCGGAAAAGCGCTCTCGCCCTGGCCTTCGAGGTATTGCGAGGGCTCGCTCGCGAAGCCCGAAGCAACCCGGCGGCGAATTGGCGGCTGGTCGTCACCCCCGCCGTCGCCGCCGCGCTGCGCGGCCCCGCGGCGGGCCCGCTGTGGGCGCTCGAAACCCGGCTTGGTCGCAGGGTCGCAGTCGTGGCCGGAGGCGGCGATATCAGTTCTTTTGACATTGTGGCGCTGTGAGAGGATATCGAAGGCATGGCGAAGTCAGGCGCCAGCAATCCGGTCACCCCGCTGCCAGCCGGGCGGCGGCGCTGCCCGATCTGCGGTAAGCCCGCAATGGCGGGCCATCAGCCCTTCTGCTCGAAGCGCTGCGCCGATATCGACCTCGGCCGCTGGTTCAAGGAAGGCTACCGCGTCGCCAGCGACGAGCGCCCCGAGGAAGAGCCGGAGGGCGGGGAGCGCGGCGAGCGCTAGTCAACAGGGCAGAAAGATCCGACCGGCAAAGCCTGGTTGGAGGGGGCGCCGCTTCCGGCGCGAGTGTAGGATGCGCCTTTGCTCCGCCGTTCGTTGGGCGTGAAACAGACAGGCCAGCGTGCACGGATGATTGCGGCAGTGCCCGGTGCCGGGGAGCCAGGCGCAATCGCGCGCCCAGCGCGCGGCATCCGGATCGGCGGCGAGCTCGGCGATTGGGGACGGCAGTGGCGCAAGGGCATCGTCGAAGTCAGACACTGGGAGGATCCATTATTTCCAAAAGGTCTTACGAGACTCCCTGGCATTCCGGGATTGCTCTTGCGGCGTGATCCCCGGTCGTCGATTTACAGCCAAACCGATTATGATAGTTGAGCGTAGGGGTCATTATAAAAGTGTAAATTGCACGTTAATTGATGGTTAATCTCGCCCGCCGTGCCATTGCGCCGCAGCGTGACCGGAGCGTTGACGTGTGGGGCGCTATCGCAACAGGAGCGCGAGGGCGCTGAGCGCCGAGATCGCCAATACACAAAGGCGGGCGCGTCGCCGATCGATCCGCCGTGCGAGGATCGGAGCAATCGCCAGACCGACCGGCACGCCGGGCAGCAGCGCGAGGCCGAGCTCGGCCTGCCCGATGCCGAAGATCCCGGCGGCGGCGAGCGCCAGGATCGAAACTATGCTGCCGACGGCGAAGAAGGCGCACAGCGTGGCGCGCAAGCGCTCGGGCGGTTGGTGTTGCAGCACCAGGGCGATCGGCGGTCCCTGGACGCCGCTCATCGTCCCGAGAAGGCCGGACGCCGTGCCGCCGATCAGCAGCGTCAGATTACCGGTGCGGATATTCAGCCCCGCCATGCTCAAGAACACCGCGGTGAGGATAAGGAGTGCGAATATTCGCGACAGGCTCAGTCCGATCAGCAGCGTCATCACGATGGCACCGAGCACGCTCCCGGCGGCGAAACCAAGGAGCGCCACGGCGAGGATCCGGCGATCGATCGCGCCGCGTTCGCGCCAGGCTACCGCAGCGGAGAGAGTCATCACCGCGCACAGCGACGGTCCCGGCACCAGCGCCGGATCGAGCAACGCGAGCAACGGCACGGCGAACAGCGCCATTCCCATGCCCGTCGCCGCTTGCAGCGCCGAACCCGCGGCGATGATTATCATTGCCAGCAAGAACATCACGGCGAGCACCGGAACGATACCGCCGTGCATCCCCAATCAGTCGAGCGGCAGACCCTCCCTGTTAAAGCGCTGGTTCTATGCCACCTCGAAGAGGCCTGCCGCGCCCATCCCGCCACCGATGCACATCGTGCAGACGACCAGCTTGGCATTGCGGCGCCTTCCCTCGATCAGCGCGTGCCCGACCATGCGCGCGCCCGACATGCCGTAGGGATGGCCGATCGAGATCGCGCCGCCATTGACGTTGAGCTTGTCATGCGGGATGCCGAGCCGGTCGCGGCAATAGACTACCTGGCAGGCGAAGGCCTCGTTCAATTCCCAGAGGTCGATGTCGTCGATCTTGAGGCCGTGCTTTTCCAGCAGTTTCGGCACGGCGAAGACCGGGCCGATGCCCATCTCGTCGGGCGCGCATCCGGCAACAGCGATGCCGCGGTAGATGCCGAGCGGCTTGAGGCCACGGCGCGCGGCCTCGCTCTCCTCCATCAGCACGGCGGCTGAGGCGCCATCGGACAGCTGCGAGGCGTTGCCGGCGGTGATGAAGCGACCTTCCTTGACCCGCTGGCCGTCCTTGAAAACGGGTTTCAAGCCCGCGAGCCCTTCGAGATTGGTGTCCGGACGGTTGCCTTCGTCCTTATCGAGCGTCACCGCGCGCGTCGATTTCTCGCCGGTGTTGCGATCGGTGACGCTCATCTCCGACGGCAGCGCCACGATCTCGTCGTCGAAGCGGCCGGCCTGCTGTGCGGCGGCGGTGCGCTGCTGCGAGCGCAGCGCGTATTCGTCTTGCGCCTCGCGCGAGATCTTGTAGCGCTCGGCGACGATCTCGGCGGTCTCGATCATAGTCATGTAGAGCGCCGGGATGCGGGCCATCAGTTCGGGGTCGTCGCCGCGGGTGCGCACCATCTTGTCGCCCTGCACGAACGACACCGATTCGACGCCGCCGCCGATCGCGATATTCATACCGTCGTCGATGATCTCCTTGGCGGCGGTGGCGATCGCCATCATCCCCGAAGAACATTGCCGGTCGATCGACATCGCCGGCACGCTGTCGGGAAGCCCGGCGCGCAGCGCGCTCTGGCGGGCGACGTTGAAGCCCTGCGCGCCCTGCTGGATCGCCGCGCCGATGATGACATCGTCGATCTCAGAGGGCGCGACGCCGGCGCGCCTGACCGCCTCGGCGATTGCGTGACCGGCGAGCGCTTGCGGCTGGGTTTCGTTGAATGCGCCGCGAAAGGCGCGGCCGATCGGCGTGCGTGCGGTGGAAACGATGACGGCGCGGCGCATTGGGTTCTCCTTTTCGGGTCTAAGGTTAGGCCGCCCTTATAGGCGTTGCGGGTCGATCGAGATCGAGGCCGGGAGATCGCTGCCGACGAAAAACGGCCGCAGCACGTGCGATTGCAACCGCCACACCCTATCCTCGCCGAGCACGCACCGCGCCTCGAAATCGGCGATCATCGCGGGCGGCCTCGCCCCCAGAAACGGTGGGTTGCCGTCAGCGCGGTAGAGGCTCATCAGCCCGACCACACGGGCGCACCGTGGATCGTCCCGGAATATCCGAAGATTGCCTACCAGGTGACGCGTGCTGGTGGTGCCGCGCTGGCGGCGCCGGGCATAGAAGGCGCGGATCTTATCCTCTCCTTCGAACCGGTTGTTGCCGACGGCGTAGACCGCGTCCGGCAGGTAATACTCATGCGCGTGGGCACCGCCATTATCATCCACCTCGGCCCAGTAATTGATCATCAACCGGTTGAGCGCATACCACAGCGCCATATCGTCGGTGTCGAGCATTTGCGGCGCGATCCCCCCGGAGATAAGCTGCCTTCCCGCGATTCGCGGTGGCGGATCGTGGTGGGCGCGACAGGGATTGAACCTGTGACCCCTCCCGTGTGAAGGGAGTGCTCTCCCGCTGAGCTACGCGCCCGGTGGCCCTTGCCCTGTTCAGCTCGCGGCATTTAGGAGGCCGCTCCGAGAGCTGTCAAGGCGTGGTGCCGCACGTAGCGCCGGCTGTCACGGCCCCTGCGTTGCGCGGGCGATATTTCAATCGAGTCGTAATGACAACGGCGGCACGCGAGGCCCTAAAGGCCGGTTCCCGTGGAAGATCCCGGCGTTCGCCAGCGTAACTCGGCTTACCGTCCGATTACGACGAGCCTTCCCTCGTATTGAGGCGCATGCGCCAGCGCGACGAACTTTTCTCAGCGGCCGCCGGCTCGGGGTTCGGTGCGGCCTCAGGAACCGGTTCCGCCACGACGCTCTTCTCGACAGGCGTCGGCACGCTCGTCGGCTGGTTCTGCTTTTGCGCGCTATCAGGAGCAATTTTGTCCGGCGCCGGAGTCGGCGCTGGTCCCGGCTCGGCAACCGGAGCCGAAACCGCACCTTCGAGCTTAAAACTGGACATGAAATCTACCGCCGCGCGCTCAAACGTTTCGATGGCCGCGATATCGACCTCGAGCTGCTTGATCTCGCTGTCGTACCGGGCCTTGATTGCGGCGCGTCGACTCTTGAGCTCCTCTTTGGCTCGATGAATGTCGTTTCCGGACAGGTTCCACATGGCACTAGGCCTCGATCTCATAAGCCATCGATACATCGAACATTAAATCAGGTTAACAGGTCAATAACGAGCGGAGAAACCATCAACCCATTGTCGGCGTTCCGCGCGGTGACGGCGGCGCTGGACGCCGCCGGTTCCGCATGACAGCATCCGCGCATGGCTTTTGCGAATCGGGTGCTGCTGCCGCCGATCGGCGGGCTGTTGCTGGCGTTCTGTACCGCGCTGGCGGGGCCGGCGCTGGCGGCGGATCCGATCTCGCTGCGCGTCGAGGTTTACGGATTCGCGGGGATCCACGTTTTGACGCTGCGGAGCCGAATCCAAGAGGCCGGGACTCGGTATGCCATCATAACCGATTATGCGACGAACGGGATCGCCGGGCTGGTGGTTGATTTGACGACCCATGTCCAGGTCGAGGGACGCCTGGGTGGCGCTTCGGCGCAGCCCGAGCGATTCCGCAAAGACACGCGCCGCAACGGCGTCGAACATCACGACCGCATCGATTATCATTCCGATGGCAGCGTAGAGGGTGACGCGACCCCTCCGCCGCCGAACCCGGTGCCGGCGGCCGCCGCGCGCGGCACCATCGACAACCTGACCGCCTATTTCCTGCTCGAACGACAGCTCGCCCGGACGGGAAGTTGCGTGCTCGCGGTGCCGATCTTCGACGGCGCGTATCGGTATGATCTGGTGTTCACCGACGCCGGACCAAACGTGCCGCCGCCGCAGGGCGCTAAGCGCTTCGGAGGCACCACAGTTGCGTGTCGGATGACGCGCCGTTTCCCGCCCGGGTTCCCGGAACCGGAGCAGGACGAGGGCGCCCAGCAAGGCACGATCTGGTATGCTCGGCTGCTTCCCGGCGACGTAATGGTGCCGGTGCAGATGCGACTGGATACGCAGCTCGGTGTCGTTGAGGGCTATCTCGCGGAGGTGCATGGCCGCGGCGTCGATCTCAATCTCACGGAGTGAGCCCGAGCTGTTCAAGCGTCGCCGGGAGCTCAGCGAAATGATCGAGGAGCGCGGCGGCACCGAGCGTCTCCGGGGGGACTCGCGCATAGCCGTAACGCATCATGACGAGCGGCACCGCGGCGGCGTGCGCGACGGCGGCATCGTTTTCGCTGTCGCCGATCATCACGGCGCGCCCGGTGCTGCCGCCGAGCTCGCCGATTAGGCCAAGCAGATGGCCCGGGTCGGGCTTTCTGACCGGATAGCGGTCGCCGCCGGCGATTCCGTCAAACAGCGGCGCCAGGTCAAGCCCGGCCAGGACCGCCATCGTCGCCTGCTGCAATTTGTTGGTGCACACCGCGTTGCGATAGCCGCGGCGGCGCAGTTCCTCGAGGGTTTCGCGCACTCCGGGGTAAGGCCGCGTCAGGACGGTCGCTGTGGCTTCGTAGATCTGGATGTATTCGGGCAACGCCTCGGCCGCCTCGGCATCGCCGCCGCCGCGCGCCGCAAAGGCGCGGGCGACCAGAGCAGGCACTCCGTCGCCGACTAATGGTGCCACCTCCGATCGCGCCAACGGCGCATAGCCGCGCTCGCTCAACACTTTGTTAAGCGCGTTGGTCAAGTCTGGGACGCTGTCGACCAGCGTGCCGTCGAGGTCGAAGATCAACAGAAAATGCTTCATTGCTGTCAACTCTGCGCTGAGCGATCATACTCCGCAACAATCTGTGTGTTGGCAGAATGGCAGGAGGCGTGCGATCTTAGCGTCGTGATCGCGTTTCGTTCCCCGTGGACCTTTGGGCAAGCCGTGTCATGAGCCGATCGCGCTTTGCCGCCGTCATCCTCGCTGCCGGCGCGGGCACCCGCCTCAAATCGGCGCGCCCCAAGGTCCTGCATGAGATCGCCGGGCAGCCGATGATCCGCTACGTCATCGACGCGCTGCAACCGCTTGATCCGGCGGCGACGATCATCGTCATCGGCCGCGACATGGATGCGGTTGCCGATGCAGTCGCGCCGGCGCAAAGCGTGGTCCAATCCCCGCCGCGCGGCACCGGCGATGCGCTGCGGGCGGCACGCCCCGCGCTGGCCGATCGCCTTGCCCAGGGCGGCATCGCCGATGTCCTCGTGCTGTTCGGCGATCACCCACTGCTGCGACCAGAGACGCTGTCATTGCTGTTGGCCGCGCGGCGCCGGGCACCGGCGGCAGCGGTTGTCGTGGCCGGCATGCGGCCCGCTGACCCTTCCCTTTACGGCCGGCTCGTGCTCGACCACGAGGGCGGACTCGAACGCATCGTCGAAGCCAGGGATGCGAGCCCGACTGAGTGCGCCATCGGGCTATGCAACAGCGGCATCATGGCGCTCGATGCGCGGCATGCCTTCGCGCTGCTGGACCGAATCGGGAACGACAATGCCAGGAGCGAATTCTATCTGACCGACATCGTCGCGATCGCCCGATCGCAGGGTCTGTCCTGCCGGGTCGCCGAATTGCCGGCCGAGGAGCTATTGGGGGTCAACACCCGCGCCGAGCTAGCCGAGGCCGAAGCGCTGATCCAGGACCGACTGCGCCACCGCGCGATGGAGGGGGGCGCAACGCTGATCGCGCCCCAGACCGTGTTCCTCGCCGCCGATACCAGGCTCGGGCGCGACGTCGTCGTCGAGCCCAATGTCGTCTTCGGGCCCGGCGTCAGGGTCGCCGACAATGTCCTCATTCGTTCTTTCTCGCATCTCGCGGGCGCTGATATTGCCTCGGGCGCGACCGTCGGCCCGTTCGCCCGGCTGCGTCCCGGCGCGGTGCTTGAGGCTGAGGTCCATGTCGGCAATTTCGTGGAGGTCAAGGCGACCCGGCTAGGCGCCGGCGTCAAGGCCAGCCACCTCTCCTATCTCGGTGACAGCGATGTAGGTGCGGGGACCAATATCGGCGCCGGTACGATCACCTGCAATTATGATGGTGTTCATAAATTCCGCACGATCATCGGCGAGCACGCGTTCATCGGCTCAAACACCGCGCTGGTCGCGCCTGTTACGGTCGGTGACGGCGCGTATGTGGCGACCGGCAGCGTCGTTACCTCGGATGTTCCGGCCGACGCGCTGACGATCGCGCGCGCCCGGCAGGTCGACAAGCCGGGGCGCGCCCGCGCGCTGCGGGCTCGCCTGAAAGGGGAGCAAGCCTGATGTGTGGCATCATCGACATCATCGCCGAGGAGCCGGTCGCCTCCCAACCGATCGAGGGGCTTCGGCGCCTCGAATATCGCGGCTATGATTCGTCCGGAGTCGCGACCCTGATCGACGACCATATCGAGCGGCGCCGCGCCGAGGGCAAGCTCGCTAATCTCGTCGTGCGTCTCGAGCGCGAGCCGGTGCAGGGCACGATCGGCATCGGCCATACCCGCTGGGCGACGCACGGCCAGCCGACCGAGAGCAACGCCCACCCGATCGCCACCGACCGCGTCGCCGTCGTCCACAACGGCATCATCGAGAATTTCCAGGTGCTGAAGCGCGATCTCGTCGCGCTCGGCTACCGGTTCCACGCCGAGACCGACACCGAAGCGGTGGCGATCCTGGCGACGCATCATCTGGCCCAGACCTCGCGCCGGCGCAGGCGGTGGCGCGCACGCTGGAGCGGCTCGAAGGTGCCTTCGCCCTGGTCTTCCTGTTCGCCGGTGAGCACGATCTGTTGATCTGCGCGCGGCGCGGCAGCCCGCTGGCGATCGGCTACGGCGATGGCGAGATGTTCGTCGGCTTGGATGCACTCGTGCTGGCGGCGTTGACCGTGATGAAGCACGGGCCGATCGCGCTGATCGACGACGACGTGCCGGTTATCATGCTGGCGCCCGCCGGTCGATCTGTTCAAGAAGACCTTGTCGAATGTCGAGGAGGTGATGGCGCGGGGCGACCGGGTCGTGCTGATCTCGGACGCTGCCGGCGTCGCGCGCCTGGAAGGCCGCGCCGCCTTCGGCATCGCGGTACCGCATTGCGCCCATTTGTCGCGCCGCTGCTTTATGCGATCCCGATCCAGCTGCTCGCCTACCACGTCGCGGTCATCAAGGGCACTGATGTCGACCAGCCGCGCCACCTGGCGAAGAGCGTTACGGTCGAATAGGCACTGTTTTTTCGGTTCTGCCCCAAGATCGGCCGACCTAAGATCGTCGGCCCGTCCTGCGCAAGATGACCAAAAACTTTGGGGGAACCCATGACCACCGTCGACCAGCAGAAGATACGGCGCTCGCGGAGCGGGCTCATCGCGCATGATCCGGCGCTGGCGCAGCCCGGATACACGCTGTTCGCGCCGATGTCGGGCGACGGCACGGTCTATCTGATCGACATGGCGGGGGAGGTGGCCCATAGCTGGAAGATGCCGCACCGGCCGGGGCTTTACGGCCATTTGCTCGATAATGGGCATCTGTTTTACGGCGGCAAGATCATGGCGGACCTCGACCGCTTCGAAGCCTGGGCGCGCTTCAAGGCGGGGGCTGCGATGGAGGTCGACTGGCACGGCCGCGTGCTATGGGAAGTGAAGCACCCGGATCACCATCATGACGCCCGCAAACTGAAAAACGGCAACGTCATGTTGTTGTGCCTGCGGCCATTGCCCGCCGAGATCGCCCGGCGCGTCCAGGGCGGGTTGCCGGGCAGCGAGGCCGAGGGTGGCGTGATCTACGCCGACTACCTGCTCGAAATGACGACATCGGGGGAGGCCGTCTGGGAGTGGTGCAGCTGGGAACATATGGAACCCGAGGCGTATCCGATGACCCCGCAGGACCATCGCGCCGAATGGACCCACGGCAACACGGTGGCCGAGACCGCCGAGGGCAACATCCTCGTGAGCTTTCGCAATATCTCGACCGTCGTGATGATCGAGCGCGCCACCAGTAAGATCATCTGGCAGCTCGGCAGCCCATCGCTGGCGCAGCAGCACGATCCGCGCCCGTTGCCCAACGGCAATATCCTCATTTTCGACAACGGCACCCACCGGCGCGATAACCCGGCGACCTTCTCGCGGGTCATCGAGGTCAATCCGCGTACCAGCGAGATCGTCTGGCAATACGCCGACCCCGCGCTGTTCGATTTCTTCAGCCCGTACATCTCGGGCGCTCAGCGCCTGCCTAACGGCAACACGCTGATCTGCGAGGGCAGCTTCGGCCGTCTGTTCGAGGTGACGCACGAGGGCCTGGTCGTATGGGAATACATCAACCCCTACTTTTTCGAGGATCCCGCCAGACCCGGCCTCAACAACCGGGTGTTCCGCGCCTTCCGCTATACGGAAGACGAGATCGCCGCGGCGCGTGGCGCCTGACCTGCCCGGCGCCGGATTGGAGCGGCAAATTCCCTGAGAGCAGGGAATTTTCTGCGTGTGTGCAGGGAATTTTTTGCGCCGGCATGCGGTCCTTCCTGATACAGCAATTAAGAAATCGATAATTTGCGGGCGATGTGGGGCTCGGAAGGCGCGGTGTCAAGCCTAACAGCAACGGCCGGCGGTCTCGCGGGTGCGGCGCTATAAACCCTCGCCAGCACCGGGAGAGAATTCCGGCATTATGGAGCAGCAAAGTGACCCAGAAGCAGCGCGATCGACCGCCACGTGATCTTGCCCGTGGTATAATCGCCACTGCCCGCACGTGATGGTATTTATTGCTCGTGATCTCTCATGGTGTGCAACCGGTGCCGAGGTTCCGGCCAATTCGGTTCTGGCAAGTGTCCGGTCTGCACGGTGCCGGGTTTGCGCAGGTCGCAATGGACGATCCAATCGACCGCATCCGGCGTGACCCGAATGACCCCGCTGAGGTTGAGCGGAAAGGCGGTGTCGCGCTTCATTTTCAGAAGGCGCGCGAAGCCTGACTCGGGGGCAAGCCGGCGCGCCTGCGCAAGCAGATTCTCGCGTGAAGATCCACAAGACAACCGGCAATTTACAACAACATCTGGCGTTTCTTTCGTAAAAAAGAGTCCCGCCACCGAACGAATCGAAATCGTCATACTGATGCCATAAATACCGCTCATCTTGCGACCCGTCGACCATTAGCAAGATCAAAACACACAAGGTGTTTTTAACCCGCAGACGAGCGCGGGCGACACCATCAGTTTTGGCATGTGGTGCTTTCCTTTAAGGGAAGGCCGCGGACGCAGCGGTTAGCAGTGGTAAAATGAGGAGCTGGGGTAATGACCTATCGCGTCTTCTATGGGGAGGGGTCGGCGGTGTCGAGCCGCGACAGGCACCTCGATGGACGGGTCCAGTTCGAGCACTTCGGCACCGAGCACGAGGCGCTGCGGCGCGCGCGCGAGCTGCTCGACGAGGATGTCAGCACCGCGGTCGCCATCTGCGACAGGGCCGGGAACCTGCTGAGCGGGGTACGCCTGCAGTTACGGTTGGGGTATAACGGCGATTGAGGCGCGTCTCGCCTCCGGCGGAGGGAGCGGCTCGCGATCCCACCCTGCCGGAGGCGTCATAGGGTGGCGAGTGCCGGCGTTACGCGGCGGCCGCCGTCCGTTCGAGCAGCCGGTCCCAGGTCGTCGCCTGCATGCTCCGGCGCGCCTCGATGCGCGCGAGCCAGCCGCTCAGGTTCTCGTGTTCTCGCAATATTTGGGCGCCCTCCGGCGCCTGCGCCAACATTGACAGGTGCGGAGCGAGGAGCAGATCGGCCAGACTGACCGCCTCGCCCGCCATCCAGGGATGATCGTCCAAGAGCCCTGCGATCTCGCCGATGCAGTGGCGCGCCTCGGGGATGGCCCTGGCCACCGCTTCCTCGTCGGTCGGCCGGCCGAAGCGCGGCGCGACGACGCGATTGAACGTAATCGTCCGCGACACCTGCGGCATCAGGTACCAATCGGTGATGTTCATCACCTGCTCCATCCGCGCCGCCGCGCGCGGTTGCTCGGGCTGCAGCCGCGGGCCCGGCACGACCGCATCGACGTAGCGCATGATCGCCCGCGTCTCGTACAGCATCCAGCCATCATGCTCGAAGGCCGGGATGCGGCCGAACGGGTGGCGCGAGAGATGCGGCTCCTGCTTCAGCGTGCCGAGCTGCATCGCGGCGAGGGTGTATTCGGCGCCCTTCTCTTCCAAGGTCAAGAGGGCGGCCCGCACATACGGGCTGCCGGGAACCCCGTGAACGATCATGCCTGACATGCGATGGTCCTCCTCTCCTCAGGTTGCAGCATTGGCGTAATCGGCATAGCAGCGCTCGACCAGCGTCGCCCAGCCCTGGTCATACCGCTCGCGCAAGCTTGCCGCGGCCTCGCCGAGCTTTTCCCAGCCGGAATGGGTCAGCTCGACCCTTGTGCCATGCTCCTCCGGGGTGAACCGGATCTCGATCCGTTGCTCCTGCTCGGTCGGCAGCCCGACGATCCAGGTAAAGGCGAGCTGATGCGGCGGATCGTACGCCAGCACGGTTCCCCATGCGGTCTCGCGCCCATCGGCCGCCCGCTCGAAGACGCGCCCGCCGACCCGCGGCTCGATCGCGCAGTCCACCGGGTCGGGGCCGGTATGAAACTGCGCCAGCGGCCACCAGCGCGCCAGATCGCCGGCGAACAACTCGAAGGCCCGCGCCGGCGTCGCGCGAACCGAAATTGCCTTGACCACAGGCGGCACCGGGAAAGCGGCAATCGTCATCGGTTCAGCTCCTCGTCGATCCGCGCGGCCATGCCGCCGAGCGCCTCGCGCCACATCGCTTCGATCGCCGCGCGCAATTCGCCGAGCGCTTGTGCATCGGCGACGTACAGCCGCCGCGTGCCCTGGCGACGCTCGCTGATCAGGCCGGCGTCCTTCAGCACCTTCAGGTGTTGCGAGACGGCGGGGCGGCTGACTGGCAGGCCGTCGGCAATCGCTCCGACCGGTTGGGGCCCAGCCAGCACCCGCTCGAAGACAAGCCTTCGCGTCGGATCGGAGAGGGCCGTCAGCGCCGCTTCGTAAGCCATAGCTTACGTTAGTGTTCGCTTACCAAGACTGTCAAGCTGATTTTTATCGGTATCGCCACGGGCATTGCCAAAGGCCCGCCCTCTCCGTACCTATGAATCCCATCAGGTCATGCGGCGAGAGGAGGGCGCGATGAAGCTCCAGGACGAAAGGCTGTTCCGGCAGCATTGCTACATCGACGGCGAGTGGGTCGATGCGATCAGCCGCGCGACGATAAAGGTCACCAACCCAGCCAATGGCGACACCCTTGGCACCGTGCCCAAAATGGGCGCCGAGGAAACCCGCCGCGCGATCGAGGCGGCTGACCGGGCGTTGCCCGGCTGGCGCGCGAAGACTGCCAAGGAGCGCGCCCAGATCCTGCGCCGCTGGTTCGACCTCCTGATGGCGAACCAGGAGGACCTCGCCACGCTGATGACCGCCGAGCAAGGAAAGCCCCTAGCCGAGGCGAAGGGCGAGATCGCCTATGCCGCCTCGTTCATCGAATGGTTCGGCGAGGAGGGTAAGCGGATCTATGGCGACACGATTCCCTCGCATGGCGCCGACAAGCGCATCGTCGTCATCAAGGAGCCGATCGGGGTGTGCGCCGCGATCACGCCGTGGAATTTCCCGGCGGCGATGATCACCCGGAAATGCGGCCCGGCGTTGGCGGCAGGGTGCACGATGGTGCTGAAGCCGGCCACCGCGACGCCCTATTCGGCGCTCGCGCTGTGCGAACTGGCCGAGCGCGCCGGCGTGCCGAAGGGGGTCTTTTCCTGCGTCACCGGCGGCGCCACCGAGATCGGCGGCGAGATGACCTCGAACCCGACCGTCCGCAAGCTGACCTTCACCGGCTCGACCGAGATCGGCAAGCTGTTGATGGAGCAATGCGCCGGCACGGTGAAGAAGGTCTCGCTCGAATTGGGCGGCAACGCGCCGTTCATCGTCTTCGACGACGCCGACATCGAGATGGCCGTCAAGGGCGCGATCGCCTCCAAATATAGGAATGCCGGGCAGACCTGTGTCTGCGCCAACCGCATCCTGGTGCAGGACGGCGTCTACGACGCCTTTACCAAGCGCCTCGCCGAGGCCGCCGGGGCGATGAAGGTCGCCGACGGGTTCGAGCCGGGCGCGGTGATCGGGCCCCTGATTGACATGAAAGCCGTCGAGAAGGTCGAGGCGCATATCGGCGACGCGCTGAAAAAGGGCGCCAAGATCGTCATCGGCGGGAAGCGCAGCGCCTTGGGCGGCAGCTTTTTCGAGCCGACCGTCCTGACCGATGTGACGACCGACATGCTGATCACCCGGGAAGAGACTTTCGGGCCGGTAGCGCCGCTCTATCGCTTCAAGACCGAGGCCGAGGCGGTGAAGATGGCGAACGACACCGAGTTCGGCTTGGCGGCCTATTTCTACAGCCGCGACATCGGCCGCATCTGGCGCGTCGCCGAAGCCCTGGAATACGGCATCGTCGGCGTCAACGAAGGGATCATCTCGACCGAGATCGCGCCCTTCGGCGGCATGAAGGAAAGCGGCATCGGCCGCGAGGGCTCGCATTACGGCATCGACGAGTTCCTCGAGGTCAAATACCTCTGCCTGGGCGGCATCGACCGGTAAGCGAACGGCCCTGCGGGCAGCAATGACGACGGGGCGGTTCACTGCGGGGAGGATTGTCATTGCCTTCGCGGCGGTGCTGGGCGTCGCGCAGGCCCACCCCGCCGCAACCCCCGCCGGCAGCGCGATCGAGAGCGCAATCGTCCTCCCGGGCGCAACCAACGAGGTGGCCGGCGTCGCCGCCGAATACGCCTATATCAGGAAAAATTTTCCGGGCTGGAAGCCGGGGATGCAGGCACTGCTCAGACAGAACGGAAGGCAATACGATCGCATCGAGTTGACCGACCCTGACGGCGCCAGACGGGCGGTGTTTTTTGACATCACCGCCTGGTTCGGCAAATAACCGCCGCTTAGCGCTCGCTCACGCCGCCGCCGCCGCCGCCGGCGTCAGCGCCACGGCGGCTTCGGTGGTGAGCAGCAGGAAGGTGAATGTCTCCTGCAAATAGAGCGCGACGGAAGCATCGGTGTGGTCGGAATAGCCGATCGAAACGTCCTGGCCGAGATGGAGATCAAAGTCGCCGCCGCGGGTGCTGAGGACAAAGGCGCCGGTGATCGCCGGGGCCCAGATGATCCCGGTGTCGACGAGACGCTTGATATGCTGCAACACCGGATAGCCCTGGTCGCTGGTCTCGGCGAGTGCGGTGTAGGAATCGGCGCCGAGCAGCACGCAGTAGGGACCGTCGACCCCAACCAGGCGCAACTGGCTCAACGCCTGGGCGATGGCTTCCGGATAGGCGCGGGCGTCGCCGGGCAGCGTCATGACCGGGTTGCTGTTTCCCTGGCGGATGCCGGCAATCCCGGCCGCGGCGTAGCCGTCGAAAATCGCTTGGTCCTCGGCAAACGCGATCCGCCGCGCGGCATCCTTTGCCGGCTGCCAGTCCGAATCGTTGGCGCCGCGCTCGACATCGTCGATCGCCTGGCGGTTGAGCTCGAATGGAACGCGCAGCTCGACCAGCGCCTGCACCATGCGCTGCCGCGCCAAGACGCCGTCCGCCGGCGCAACGATATTCTGCAGGTGACCCGTGCCGACGGCCGAGAGGGCGGTGCCGCCCGGTCCTTGCACATCGACCACGCGCCGTCCGGCAAGATAGCGTTTCAGCGTGCGCGAGGCCTCCTCTTCGATCTGCGCCCATGCCGAATCCGAGATCGGGGCAAGCTCGCGATGCAGGTTATTCATGCCGGGGGATCTCCTTTGAGGGAGCCGATGCCGAGCGAACCGTCGGACGGCGGCGGGGTGGGCGGTGCAGCTTCGATTGCCGGCGATGCAGCCGGGGGCGCTGCCGGTGGCCCGGCGGGCGTCACCGCGTCGAGAAATGTCGCCGACGGCACGAAGAAGAGATTGCCGGTCGTCGCTCGGCTGAAGTCCAGAATGCGATCGTAATTGCCCGGCGGCCGGCCGATGAACATGTTTTCGAGCATCTGCTCGATCGTGCGCGGCGAGCGGCTGTAGCCGATGAAATAGGTGCCAAACTCGCCCTGTCCAGCGCGGCCGAACGGCATGTTGTCACGCAGGATCTTGATCTCCCGGCCGTCCTCCTCGATCACGGTCAGCGCATTGTGCGCCGAACTCGGCTTGGTTGCGTCATCGAGCTCGATGTCTGACAGTTTGGTGCGGCCGATGATGCGTTCCTGCGTCTCCGTGGGCAGCGCATTCCATGCGGCCATGTCGTGCAGATATTTCTGCACGATGACATAGCTCCCGCCGGCGAAATCGGGGTCCTCTGCGCCGATCAGCGTGGCATCGACCGCGTCCTGACCCTCGGGGTTCTCGGTGCCGTCGACAAAACCGAGCAGATCGCGGGCGTCGAAATAGCGAAAACCATGGACTTCATCGCCCACCGAGACCGCGCCGCCGAGCCGCGCCATGATTTGAGTTGCCAGCTCAAAGCATAGATCCATCCGCTGGGCGCGGATGTGAAACAGCAGGTCGCCCGGCGTTGCAACCGCATGACGCGAGCCGGCGCGGACCTCTCGGAACGGGTGCAGCTCCGCCGGTCGGGGCGGCTCGAAAAGCTGGTCCCAGGCATCCGACCCAATCCCCATGATGCAGGAGAGACCGCCCGCGAGATCGCGAAAGCCGACTGCGCGGAGCAGCGCCGATAGATCGGCGCACAGCGATCGCACCGTAGCGCGAGTGTCGGGGCCGGGGTTGAGCGCGACAACGAGGAAGATCGCCGCACGGGTCAACGGCGATGCCACCTGCTGCGGGTTGCTGCTTACCGCCGCTGCCGCTCCGGTCCCGATCATCGGAATGGATCCCCTGGGCTAATGCCCTCCATGGGTACAGCCAATCGTCCTGCGTGAAATATCGGGCGCGTCACAAATGCGACAAACGCGAGATGGCGGTCAAGGCCGCGATCGCGGCGGCCTCGATTAAGAAGCCGGCCAGGACGGCGTCTCGGCGGCTATAGTGCGCTCGCCAGATCGGTCTTCGCGAAGTCGTCGCCGACAAAGAGCAACGGGCAGGCATGTTCCTTCGCGACCTCGTACGAAAAGCAGTCACCGAGATTCAAATCGGCCGCGTGAGCGCCACGACCCCACTGATCATGAGCGGCAGCAATCCGGCGCGCCGCGGCCGCCGTTACCGGCACGACATCGAAGCCGAGGCCGTCGATCAGCCGGTTCATTTCTTCGGCGACGTTGCGCCGGGCGGCGACGATCAGCGCCTCCGCAACGGTTGCGGCCGAGATCAGCACCTCGGTCTCAACCTCCAGCGCCGTCATGCAGGCCTCCGCTCGCGCCTCTCCAAGCACGATCGCCATCAAAGCCGAGGTATCGACGGCGATCATCGCGGCAGACCCCGCGAATCATAAAGGAAATCCTGACTTCTTGCAGCCACCTCGCCGGCCCGCGCCTTCGCAGCGCCGGACGTCCGCACGGCTTCGAGCAACCTCCGGCGCCCGTGGCGGTCGGCCGGCGCCTTGACCGGCACGAGCCGTACCGCCGGTTCGCGGTGCCGCGTTAGGATGACCTCATCACCGGCTTCTGCTCGCCGGACCAGTTCGGTCAACCGTGCCTTGGCAACTGTGAGAGAGACCCGCATGGCGCGACTCCACCCGTGACCGGCGGAACAGCCGTCGCAAGCATATGGACCATAAAATGGTCCACACCAATGCTTGCGCTTCGGAATTGCGCGCGCAATGCTTGCGATGAGAGCCGGCTTGTGACAACCCAGAAGCCAGGCAATCGAAAAGTCACCCGATGCGCATTCTGTTTGCGATCCCGCATTATTTTGCTCACGACCCCGCCGGACAGTACGGTTCCGAGCGCAGCGCCCCGGAAGCGCGGGCGCGCGCCACGCGGCTGTGCCTGGCGAGCCTCAGACAGACGTTTTCCGCGGCGCAGGGGCTGGTCGACGGGCTTCAGCGCTGCTTTCATCCCGCCAATCCGCAGCTAATGGCGACGATCACGATCGCGCTGTGCACGACCGGTGACAGCCACCTCGCAGCTCAGCTCGCGGGCTGCGGCTTCGACCATGTCCCCACCGATGCGCAGCCCCGTTTTCTCGGCTTCGAATGTCACAAGGTGCTGCGCAGCGGTCTCGGGCAGTACGATTATTTTGCCTATCTCGAGGATGATCTGCGGCTCACCGATGGTCTGTTCTTTGCGAAGCTGGCCTGGTTCACCGCGCAATTCGGCGAGGCGGCGGTGCTGCAGCCGAACCGCTTCGAGCTGACCGCGGAGCCCGCGCCGTTCAAGCTGTACATCGACGGCAATTCGCACGATCGCCAGCTCGGCGCCGGGCTGCAGCGGATCGACGGGCAGCACCGCATGGCGGCGCCGGCGTTCGGCCAAGAGGTCTCCTTCCAGCGCATCGACAACCCGCATTCGGGATGCTTTTTCCTCAACGCGGCGCAGCTCGAGCGCTGGGCATCCGAGCCCGATTTCGCGGCGCCGAGCGCGGCGTTTGGCGGCCCGCTCGAAAGCGCCGCGACCCTGGGGATCATGCGTCATTTCCGCGCCTACAAGCCGGCCCGGGAAAACGCCGCTTTTCTCGAGATCGAACACCTCGACCCGCGCTATCTCGGCAAGCGTTTCTGGCCGGTCGCGGACGAGCCCGCCCGCCTCAGTTGGGAGTGAATTCCGATCGACCCATCCCCGATCCCCGAGCGTCTGGCGAGCTTTGATGGCGCGCTCGGGCGCCACATCATTGACCTGCACGTCTGGGCTGTCGATCAAGGGCTGCACGGCGCGTCGGCCGAAATGCTGTTCGACGGCTTCTGCCAGCGCCTCGTTGCGGCCGGCGTGCCGCTGTGGCGCGCCTTCGCCGGGATGCGCACGTTGCATCCGCAATGGGGCGGCTACACCTACACCTGGCGGCGCGACCTCAACGCGATCGAGCCGGCGCAATTCGAACGCGGCGAGCTTTACGAGCAGGATGTGCTGAGCAGCCCTTTCACTTATCTGGAGCGCCAATCCAAAATTAACGCTCACAAGGATGGCCGGCGGCGCCTGCGTCGGCGGCTGGCCGGGCCCGGCGCGCAGCTCGACTTTCCCCTTCTGCACCGCTTCGCCGCCGCTGGCGCCACCGACTATTTGGCCGAAGTCGTGCGCTTTGGCGGGGATGGCGACCCGTCGCGCGGGATCGGCATCGGCTATTCCTTCGCGACCGATCGCCCCGAGGGTTTTGCCGATGACGAAGTAACGCTAATCGAGGCCGTGTTGCCCGCGGCTTCGCTGGCGATGATGACGCATGCCAGCCACACCATCGCCTCCGGACTACTTGCCGCCTATCTCGGCGCCGATGCGGGGCGGCGGGTCCATGCCGGGGCAGTCGTGCGCGGCTCGGTCGAGAGCATCCGCGCGGTCTTGTGGTACGCCGATATCCGCGGCTTCACCGCCATCGCCGATTCCTGGCCCGGCCTCGTGCTGATCGAGCTGCTCGACGAGGTCTTCGAGGCGCTCGCCGCGCCGCTGCGCCAGCGTGGCGGCCAGGTGCTCAAATTTCTCGGGGATGGCATCCTCGCGATCTTTCCGTTCGACGATGCCGGGCGCGAAGAGACCTGCCGCCGCGGGCTCGACGCCGCGGCCGAGGCCGTCGCGGCGCTCGATCGGCTCAATGCCGCGCGGCGCGCGGCGGACAAGCCGACCGCCGCGGTCGATCTCGCGCTGCATCTCGGCGAGGTGCTATACGGCAATATCGGCGCCGTCGATCGCCTCGACTTCACGGTGATCGGCCCCGCGGTCAACGAAGTCTCGCGCATCGAGGTGTTGTGCGAGCCGCTAGGGCGCACAGTCCTTGTCTCCGCCGAACTCGCCGCAGCGGTCGGCGGCGGCGTTCGCCTCGAGCCGCTCGGCCGCCACGCGCTGCGCGGTGTGCGCGAGCCGCGCGAGATCTATGCGCTGGATCTCGGCCGCCGCTAGGGGCAGGACCTTGCGGCGCCGGCCAGGTTATGACAACCAGGGGACCGAAGATGCCCGCAAAGGAGTTGGATCATGCCGCGCTATGATTTCGACCTGATTACGATAGGCGCCGGCTCGGGCGGCGTCGCCAGTTCGCGGCGCGCCGGCGCCTATGGCGCGCGTGTCGCGATCATCGAGGAATTGCGGGTCGGCGGTACCTGCGTCCTGCGCGGCTGCGTGCCGAAAAAGCTCCTGGTCTACGGCGCGCAATTCGCCGATGCGTTCGCCGATGCCGCCGGCTTTGGCTGGACCGTGCCGCCGGCCGATTTCGACTGGCCCAGCCTGATTGCCGCGAAGGACAAGGAACTCGATCGGCTGGAGCAGATTTACATCAACATGCTCAACAATGCGCATGTCGAGATCATCGACGGGCGCGGCGTCCTTTTCGACCCGCACACGGTCGAGGTCAATGGACGGCGCATCACCGCCGAGAACATCCTGATCGCGACCGGCGGCTGGCCGGAGACGCCGAACATCCCCGGAATCGAGCATGTGATCTCGTCGAACGAGGCGCTCGACCTGCGGGCTATGCCAAAGCGCATCGTCATCGTCGGCGGCGGTTATATCGCGGTCGAGTTCGCCGGCATCTTCAATGGCTTTGGCAGCGAAGTCGTCGAAATCATCCGGCGCGAGCAGGTCTTGCGCGGGTTTGACGAGGACATCCGAATCTATCTCGGCCAGGAGATGCGTGGTCGCGGCATCGACATCCGGGGCGGGACGCAGGTCGCCCGCATCGACAAATCGGCCGGCGGATATACCGTCACCGCCACCGACGGCAAGCAGATCGCCACCGATCTCGTCATGTACGCGACCGGCCGCAAACCCAACACCACCGGGATGGGTCTCGGGGAAATCGGCGTCAAGCTCACGCAGAATGGCGCCGTCATCGTCGATGAATGGCAACGCTCGACCGTGCCGAACATCTATGCCGTCGGTGATGTGACCGACCGGATCAACCTGACCCCGGTGGCGATCGCCGAAGGCCGTGCCATCGCCGAGACGCTCTACAACAGCAACCCGACCCGGATGGACCACCGCGACGTGCCATCGGCGGTGTTCAGCCAGCCGCCGGTCAGCGTCGTCGGCCTGAACGAAGACGAGGCGCGCCAGCAATGCGGCGAGGTCGACATCTACCAGGCGCGCTTCAAGCCGATGAAGAACACGCTGTCCGGGCGCGACGAACGCAGTTTTATGAAGCTGGTGGTCGACGCCAAGACCGACCGGGTGCTCGGCTGCCATATGCTCGGGGTCGACGCGCCCGAGATCGTGCAGGGCCTGGCGATCGCGATCAAATGCGGCGCGACGAAGAAGCAATTCGACCAGACGGTCGGGATCCACCCGAGCGCCGCCGAGGAGTTCGTCACCATGCGCGACAAATATGTGCGCCCGCCGGAGAAGGCCGCGGCGGAGTAGGCGCAAGGCGGCCTTGCGGTAGGCCGGGCATGGTAACACATTGCACTGTAATGAACGGGACGGATCGCCATGGACACGATCGATCGCGAAAATGACGCAGCCAAGCCGGCCGCAAAGCAGCGCCGCGACAAAAAGAAAATACTGCGGGCGCGCCCCGTTAAGGGTGAAATCGACCACGCTGCGCTGAGCCGCTAGTTCATCGCGTAATTTCCGAAGATCCGGGCCGCCCTTGCCAAATGAACCACCATGGCTGCCGATTGAGGCAGTCATTGAATCGGGGCAACAAGCGTACCGCGTTCGAGGCGTTGTGGCACTTTCTTCGCCTAAATGGCTACGATTTGGTGATTGAGGATTCTGAGGCCTGGGCCGGCACGGTAATCAGCCTGGTCGAGCATCGCTCGACGGAAGAAGATTTCGCACGCGTCCTTCGGCTTTGCGGTGTCGCGGTAAAACCCTGACGGCCCGCCGCCCTCACTTCGCCGGTTTTAGCGAGCGCAGATAGGCGACGATCGCGTCAAGGTCTGAGGGCGCGATCTTGGCGTACCAGTCGAACGCCATCGTACGCACCAGCCTGGTGCCGTCCGGGCGGATGCCGGTCGTGATCGCGTGCTTGATCTCCGCGTCGCTCCACTTGCCGATGCCGTGCTCCGGGTCCGGAGTAATGTTGCGGCTTACGACAACCGCGCCGGGCTTGTCGAATACCGGAAGCTCGCGGCCGCCGGCGCCGAGCCGGCTCAGGTCGAGTTCGCCCGGCGCGCCAAAGGGCGTGTGGCATTCCATGCAATGGCCGACCGGTCCCGCGAGGTAGCCGCCATAAGCCACCTTGTCGGCTCGTGGCGGCTCGTCGACATGGGCCACCGGCGACCCGTAGGACGGCGGCAGCGGGATCTTGAATTGCGTCCTCCCGACCGCATGCCGCACCGGCTGCAGGCTGTGCAGATAGGCGGCGATCGCCGCGGCGTCGTGGTCAGATATTTGCCGGTAGAAATCGAACGGCATCGGCGGCCCGATGATCGTGCCGTCCGGCCGCTTGCCGTCGCGCAGCGCGGTGACGATCTGCGCCTCGCTCCATTTGCCGATCCCGGTCTCCGGGTCGGGGGTGATGTTTGGGGCGACGACATGGGCGGGAGGAATGTCGAATTCGAACCCGCCGGCCAATGTCCTGTTCGCTATCACGTGGCCGGTGGCGTCGCGCGGGGTATGGCAGTTGCCGCAACCCGCAATCGTGGTGACCAGATAGGCGCCGCGCGCGCGCAAATCCTCGGCCGAAGCCGGCGGCGTAAGGGCCGCGGCCATAACGGTGCCGGCGAGCGCGGTCAAGATGGCAACGATCACATGGCCAGCGCGCATGGACATTCCCCTCGAAAAGCCCGCTTGCCTTTGCCGGCGAGAGCGGGCTTTGTCAATCCGGTCCGTCGGAGATGCGCGGTGCCGCAGTCGGAGACGAGAGGATGACGGATCGCCCGCTCGACCTCACCTGGTTTTCGCCAAAGGTCGAAAAACGCAAAAGTCGGATCGAGGGTCGCGGTCTTTTTGCGAAAGCTCATATCGAAAAGGGCGAGATTGTCGTTGTGAAGGGCGGTTACGTCCTGACGAGGAACCAGCGTGACGCGATCGGCAAGGAACTCGGACCGTCGGAAATTCAAATCACCGAAGATCTCTTTATCGGTCCCGCGACCGCAGACGAGCGCGAAGGCGGCATGATGCACCTCAACCATTCCTGCGAGCCGAACCTGGGAATCAAGGGTCAGATCGTCTACGTGGCGCTCCGGGACATCGCGATCGATGAGGAGTTGACCTTCGACTACGCGATGAACGCTGACGAGCCCGACGAAATGACATGCCGGTGCGGCGCCGCGAGCTGTCGGGGCACGATCACCGGCGCGGACTGGAAGAAGCCGGAGATTCAGCGCAAGTACGCCGGCTATTTTTCGTGGTTTATTCAACGCAGGATCGACGCCGCGGCGAAGTGATCGCGATTGTGGCCTTTCGGCCGCGACATAGGGGAGGGTTGAGCGATGCAATGGAGCGACGATCGCATCCTGACGACGCATACCGGCAGCCTGCCGCGCCCGCCCGAACTGGTTCGGCTCTATGTCCAGCGCGCCCGCGGCGACGCGATCGACCCGGCCGAGCTCGACCGGCTCGGCAAGGCGGCGCTCGCGCGCATCGTCGACCAGCAGATCGCGGCCGGGGTCGATGTCGGCAACAACGGCGAGCAGCAGCGCGAGGCCTTTTTTCTATACGTTCGCCATCGCATGAGCGGGTTCGGCGGCAGCTGGACGCGTTGGCCGCGCGGCGACGTCGAGCGCTATCCTCTGCTCAAAGCGCAGATGGCGCAGATGCTCGCCAGCCGGGAGGCGGTCGGCAATTACCAGCCGCCTAAGGCGGTGGGCGAAGTGCGCTATATCGACGACACCGAGCTCAAGGCCGAATGCGCCGATTTCCAGGCCGTGCTCGATACGCGCCCCGGCGCGTTTGTCGAGCCGTTTATGACCGCGCCCTCGCCGGGGATCATCGCCGCGGCGATGAAGAACGAATATTACGACAGCGACGCGGCCTATCTCGCCGCGGTCGCCACCGCTCTCCAGATCGAGTACGAGGAGATCGTCAAATCGGGCTTCCTGTTGCAGCTTGATTGTCCCGATCTCGCGCTCGAGCGCCATCTGACCTACAATGAGCGGCCGCTCTCGGAGTTTCTCGGCTTTGTCGAGCGGGTGATCGAGGCAATCAACCACGCGATCGTCAACGTGCCGCGCGACCGGGTGCGCCTCCATGTCTGCTGGGGCAATTACGAGGGCCCACACGACCGCGACGTGCCGTTGGCCGACATCCTGCCGATCTTGCAGAAGGCCAACGTCGGCGGCTTCGTGCTGCCCTTCGCAAACCCGCGCCACCAGCATGAATGGCGCGTCTTGCAGAAATTCCCGCTGGCTGACGATCAGATCATCGCCGCCGGCGTGATTGACGACCTGACCGGCTTTGTCGAGCATCCCGAGGTTGTCGCGGATCGATTGGAGAACGTCGCGCGCGCGATCGGCGACCCGCACCGCGTCATGGCTGCGACCGATTGCGGCTTCGATACCTCGGCCGGGATGGGCCGCGTGACCGAGGACGTGGTGTGGGCCAAGCTCAAAGCGATGGCCGAGGGCGCCAAGATCGCCAGCGAACGGCTCGGATTGAAATAGACCCCTCGGCTGTCGTGCCAACCGGATCGCGGTCGGCGCGATAGTTGATGCGCTACACCACCGCACTCGATTGCCTGAACTTCTTTCTGGCCGACGTTCGCGGCGGCCTCGGCCCCTATGTCGGAGTGTTCCTGATCACCCAAGCGCATTGGGACCAGGCGACATTGGGCACGGTGCTGACCGTCAGCGGCCTCCTCGGCATTACGCTGCACACCCCGATCGGCGCGTTTATCGACGCTACCCGCGCCAAGCGCGGCTTGATCATCGCCGGCGTCGTGCTATTGGCGGTGAGCGGCGTGGGGATCGTGCTCGCTCCGGTCTGGCCGGTCGTGCTCGGCGCGGACATCGGGATGGCCGTGCTCGGCGCGATCTTCGGCCCGACGGTGGCGGCGATCACGCTCGGCCTCGTCGTGCCCAGCGCCCTTGCCATGCGCCTCGGCCGCAACGCCGCCGCCGATCGCGCCGGCAACATTTTTATCGCGGGCCTCGCGGGGTTTGTCGGCTGGTGGCTCTCGCAGCGTGCGGTCTTTTATCTCGTGCCACTCTTCGCGTGCCTGTCGGTCGCCGCGGTGTTGGCGATCCCGGCGGGCGCGATCGACCACGAGCGGGCGCGCGGGTTCGCGAGCCGGGAGGAGGAGGACCGCCCGCCATTGGCGTGGCGCCACCTCTTCGAGAACCGGACTCTCCTGGTCCTCGCGGCCAGTGCGGCACTGTTTCATTTCGCCAACGGGCCGATGCTGCCGATGCTCGGGCAGAAGCTGGCGCTGGCGCATCCCGGCGAGGAGACGGTGTGGCTCTCCGCCTCGATCGTGACCGCGCAATTCGTCGTGATCCCGGTCGCCATGCTGGTCGGGGCAACGGCCGATACCTGGGGACGCAAGCCGCTCCTGCTGCTCGGCTTTGCCGCCCTGCCGATCAGAGGCGTTCTCTATACCCTTTCTGACGACGCAATCTGGCTTGTCGGCGTCCAGGTTCTCGACGGCGTCGGCATCGGCATCTACGGCACGCTCTTGCCCCTGATCCTGGCCGATGTGATGCGCGGAACCGGACGCTACAATGTGGGCCAGGGCATTGTCGGGACCGTTCAGGGTGTCGGCGGGTCGCTGAGCAATGTCTTCGCCGGACTGATCGTGGTCGCCCAAGGCTATAACGCCGCCTTCCTCGCATTGGCCTCTGTCGCCGCAACCGCCTTCCTCCTCGTGCTGCTCGCCCTGCCGGAGACTGTAAACCTAAACGATGCCGGCGGAGACGGAGACGGAGACGGTCTAACCGGAAAGAGGTGAAGAAATGTATGTCAGAGACTACCCGAAATGTTGTTTAGCAGGCTTTTGACATCGACGTACATCTGTTTTCTATCGTTGGGCGGTGTAAGTTATATCCGCCGAAAACCCCTTGGTATCTGCGCCTCTAAAGTTATTAGAAATCAACGAATTCCACTGCTGTGGATTCGTATTTTTGACGTTTTTCAGTTGTTCATTCAATTCAAGCGCAACGTCGAGATGCGCTGCACAAGAGCAGGCTACGATATAAACAATACTCAATGGTCAAAGTAAACCCAGGTTTACTGATCGCAGAGGAGATGGGTGCGTGTCGACCATAGTCATGTCATCAGCCTAAAAGCTGAAATTCAAAGCTGTGGTTTATTCGCCTTAGCGGCTTGGGCAGCATCATTTGCTTTCTTTAATCTAAAATCGGCCCCTGGTCTTTCATCCCACAGCATTACCGAGTATGCTGCTGCAATTTTTGGGTCGGTTGTTGGTTTAATCGTTGCCCAAACTGATTTTCCACACTCCCTTCTCCAGGAGCTCGGGACGAAGATAGCGTCGTTCCAGCTGTTCAGCGCTTTTGGGCCAATTATCGCGACGAATCCTTCCAAAGTGGAGCAGAAGAGAGCGTTGGTTGACCCGCCATCCGTTAATCCAATCTTGTCGGAATGCGGCATAAGGCGATCGTCTTTGTCGTATACCCAAGAAAATGTTCGATCAGAGGAATCTTGGAGAAGCATCCGACTGTGGAAATTTATCTTTCCATACTTCTCGGAGAGCGCGGTCGTCAGATCACCCAAATTTGGTTCGGAGCCGGTCGCATACATCGTATAATATTGAATATCAATAGCTTTGGTTTCTAAGGTTATCACTACGTATATCTCATTTTGGTTATAAAGCACGTAGAGATTGATCGGAGTATCTTTACCTACTATGTCCTTATCCGAAAATCCTGGTCCGATCTTCTCCTTTATGGCATCAATCGACATCCCAAGAGAAAGGTTACGGACGCGAAAATCGGCAGCATTTAGTGGAGCCACTGCGACTTCGGGGCGGGTGATTGGTTTTCCGGGTTGCGCTGGCGCTCCACTTAAGGGTTGCTCATCGTTCAGCTTCGGCTGTTTTTCGACAGAGTCGGGGCTGGGCACATTGTGCTCGACACTTGGGTTGGTCGAACCCGAAAACCCTGCGTCGGGCTTCGGGTCTACCGCTGCGCGGGGCATATGGTCGACCTTGAACTGGCCGACCATCTTGCCCGAGCCGCCATTGAAACTCGCGGAGCCGTCTGAATGGAAGGTGTAGGTGCTTCCCTCACCATCGACAAAACTGTAGGTCTTACCGTTATCGGATACGGTGCCACCTGTCGGATGCGTGAGATTGCCGTCACCAAACACATAAGCGGCGGTGTCGTCCCCGTGGATCACCAGGCCGGCGCAAAGCTGCTGTCCCCCTGAACGATGCCAGTTCCCGGTCAAGACGTCGGAGCCGGGAGGCGTGAAGAGGGTACGACCGCAGGCCGCAACATCAGCCACCGCTGTGGGCGCGGTCGAGGTAAGTAGCGCAGCAGCGAGGGCAGCGGGGATCACAAATGCGGTCTTCATTGTGAGGCTTCTCGAGTCTAATAGTTCGGACTTGCGAAAAGATACGGCACGTACGATGGTCTTAACAGTGTAGGAGCAACAGGCTCGGAATCTACCTAGGGATTAGGATTGATCTTAGCGGGGATGAACATCCAGCCGGCTTCGCTAAGTGGCTGCACTTGACCTATCACAAACCAGAAAGTAGGGCGGGCCGCGCGCAGATGGCATTTTAGGGTCGATTTCTAGTAGGCGGGCAGTGCCATCAACCAGAGAGCGATTATTGCTGCAATTATTGTGAAGAATACGCGCATTTGTCCTTCCTTCCGTTTTGGGACGGAAGGAAGGCCAAAGGGAGACGAAATCGCCGAGCCGCGGCTAGCGCATTATGGCCGGGACAAGTCCGGCCACTGGTAAACGGCGACAATTTACTTTCTTAGATCACTCCGTCTGCCTTGAGCCCGGTGACGTCGCGCTCGCTCATCCCGAGCCAGTCGCCGAACACCTGGGTCGTGTGCTCGCCGAGCAGCGGCGCGGGCGCGATCTTGGGCGGCTTGCCGTCGAAGCGCACCGGGAAGGTCGGCATATGGAGTTCGCCGTCCGGGTGATCCTGGGTCTGGATGATGCCGCGGGTCTGAAAGGTCGGCTCGGCCAAGAGGTCGCCGGTGTCGAGCACCGCGCCGCACGGCACCCCGGCCTCGCCGATGATCCGCATCACCTCGTGCTTGGTATGGGTTCGCGTCCACGCCGCGATCATCGCCTCGACCTCGGCTGCGTGCCTAGCGCGGTTGGAGTGTTCGACATATTCCGGGTCATCGGCCAGCTCGGGGCGGCCGATCGCGGCGGCAAGGCGCCGCCAATGCTCGGGGTTGTTGTGGCTGCAGAAGACATAGGCCCAATCATTGGGGCCGCCCGGCTTGCATGGATAGATGTCGGCCGGCGGCGGCCCGCCGAATGCGCTCTTGGCGCCGTTGCGCTGCGGCGGCTGGCCGGTGCGCGCATGCATCATGAACGAGCCGCGGATGTAGTTGAGCTGGGCGTCCTGCATCGCGACCTGCAGGTGGCGGCCCTGGCCGGTCGTGTTCCGCTGGAAGAGCGCGGCCAGGATGCTGATCGCCATCAGCATGCCGGTGCCGGTGTCGCCAAGGCTCGGACCCGGCTTGCACGGTGGCCCGTCGCGCTGCCCGGTGATCGCCATCGTGCCGCCGCAGGCCTGCGCGATCATGTCAAAGGCGAGGTTGTGCTCGTAGGGGCTGCCCTCGCCGAAGCCCTTGACCTGGGCGTAGACGAGGCGCGGGTTGAGGGCATGCAGCACCTCCCAGCCGAGCCCGAGCTTTTCGATCGTTCCGGGCGCCATGTTCTCAATAAAGACATCGGCCTTGGCCGCCATCTCCTTGACGAGCGCGAGCCCGCGCGGCGATTTCAGGTTTACCGTCACCGATTTCTTGTTGGCGTTGTAGATCATGAAATAATAGGCATCGGCGCCGGGCTTGGGGCCGGTGCCAAGGATGCGGCCGGGCTCGCCGCCGCGTGGGTTCTCGACCTTGACGACCTCGGCGCCGAGCTGGGCCAGGACCTCGGTGCAGGTCGGGCCGGCCTCGAACTGCGTCAGATCGAGGACGCGGATCCCGGTTAGGCAATTCGGCGCGGCGGCGGTTTCGGTCATTTTTGACTCCGTCGGTTTGACTGGATGCGAAAAATAACGCTTTAACGCGAAGGTCGCTATGGATACGCAAAGGACGCAAAGGCTCCCGACCCATCGCGTCCTTTGCGCATCCGTATCGCCCTCTGCGCCCGTACCGCCCTCTGCGGTAGAGTGTTTTTCATATTTGCGAGGCACCAAATGCCCGAGCCCTATCGCCTCAAGCTGTTCGAAAACTATCGCTTCGTGCTGTACGCGCCGTTCTATGCCGCGCACGCGATCGGTGCCTATGCCGATGAGGGGATCGAGGTCGAGCTGTTGCCGTCGCCAGGGCCGAGCCGGGCTGAGGCGGCGCTCGCCGCGGGCGAGGTCGACGTTGTGTGGATGGGCCCGATCCGGCTGATGAAGCATCACGACGACCATGCCAACTCGCCGCTCGCTGCTTTTGCCGAGGTGGTGTGCCGCGACCCGTTTTCGCTGGTGGGCTCGCGGCCCAACCCGGATTTTCGCCTGGCCGAACTCGCCGGGCTGCGCTTCGCCAGCACCGCGGAGGTGCCGACGCCCTGGCTCTGCCTCGAAGAGGATCTGCGCCAGGCCGGCATCGACCCGGCCCGCCTCGACCGGATCATCGGGCGCAGCATGGAAGAGAACGTCGCCGCGCTCGTCGACAAGAGCCTCGATGTCGCGCAGCTCTTCGAGCCGTTTGTCGAGGCGGCGGTCGCCGGCGGCGCACATGTCTGGTTGCCGGCAAGCGCACGCGGCCGCACCAGCTATACCGTGTTCGTAACCACGCGCGCCCGGCTCGATAGCGACCCCGAGCCGTTCACCCCGATGGTTCGGGCGATCTATCGGACCCAACGCTGGGTTGCCGCCGCCCCGCCGGATGCGATCGCCGCTGCGATCGCCGACTATTTTCCGGCGCTCGATCAGGGCGTCCTGACGCGCGCGCTGGCGCGCTACCAGGGGCAGGGCGTGTGGGGCAAGGACCCGGTGCTGCCCGAGGAGGGCTTCGACCGGCTGCGCCGCGCGCTGCTCGGCAGCGGCTTTCTGAAGCGGGCGGTGCCGTTCGCCGAATGCGTCGACAATCGCCTAGCCGAGGCGGCCGTCGGGTTTGGCGGCTGAAGTCGGTTTACGCGCGCAGTTGGCGCGGGAAATCGTTCTCCGCATCGCAGGCCTGATCGGCTGACGTTAGGCGAACGCCTGCTCGAACTGTATCGCCTCATCCTCGTTTTGGAAGCGGATATCGATGCCCACGCCATCTTCCTGCCGGATGGTTCTGAAACTAACGGGCTGGATTTTGTGGCCATCGAGCCATTGCCGGGCCGCGTTCATAAAATCGCCAAGCGTTGGGGTTGGCTTTTCAAAATACACGCTAAAAGGGGGTCTGGTCGTCACAGCGGCGCTCCCTTGCGGTGCTAAAGGGCGAGAGCGCGCGGATCTCTCAGTTGGTGCCGGGCCTCAAACGGGGGAATGGCAACAATGATCTATGCTGCCCGTTCGACGGTCTGCGTGGGTACCCTCGGAAACTACCCATGGCGGTCGGACACCAGACCGTTACATTGAAAACCGAGAATACTACTGATAGATCAGTCTAAACCGAAAGATCGACGTGCGGGTCGAGGCGTTCAGCGAGCCGGTCATATTGAGCGGCGACATCAAGAAGCTGCCGGCGATTCCTTTCGTCCCTGAAACGCACGCCTCCATACGAAGCCGCGCTGCTTTCTCTCGGAGGAAGAAGTGCTGAGCCTCTGGTGACGGTTCCGATCGCATTAGGCAGGCGAGCTTCTCGTCGTCCATAAAGCGGGAATAAACCGGGGGAGAGGACGTTGCGACCCAACGCGGCTGGGCGATCGACCGCGATCGTGTCTCTCGGCAACGCAATAAGCGCGGCGCGGTCAGCGTCCGGTCGGCTAGAGTGCCCGCCGCCGGATAAGGGCGGGGAGTCATGAACTATGCACTGCCAAATGAACGCTCAGGGTCCGACACCGAGCACACCGCCCGGGATGCCACCTGTCCCGTCTCCAGATCCGGATCAGCCACTGCCTATGACGGACCCGCCGCCGCCGATCCCGATTCCCCATCGTGAGCAACCGGGAGGTCCGCCACCGATCACCGACCCGCCGTCCCCGCGCGTTAGAGTGGCGTGC